>MWVT01000037.1_pt1 | contig 20992 bp, 17 predicted proteins | sample 1047201 | NCBI WGS metagenome assembly MWVT01 (sample SAMN06349988, study PRJNA376086) | soil metagenome | isolation source: TG5-1 sample Antarctic (ecotone) soil | place: Antarctica | collected 2015-01-13 | reverse complement strand
GTATCATATACAAACCTCCGGTCGTTCGCTGCATGCGCAGGAGATAGACTTCAATGATATACGCACTACGCTCCAGGCGCTCTATGCTATCTACGACAATTGTAATTCGCTGCATACAAATGCTTATGATGAAGCGATCACTACACCCACTGAAGAAAGTGTACGACGTGCCATGGCTATACAGTTGATCATCAACAGGGAACTGGGCAGTGCCAAAACAGAAAACTTTATGCAGGGAAGCTATGCCCTCGAAGAACTGACTGAGCTTGTAGAAGAAGCTGTACTATTGGAGTTTGACCGCATTACTGAACGTGGTGGTGTACTCGGCGCAATGGAAAGAATGTACCAGCGAAATAAAATACAGGAAGAAAGCCTGCAATATGAACATCAAAAACATACCGGCGAACTTCCGCTTATTGGTGTAAATACGTTTTTGAATAAAAATGGTAGCCCTACCATTTTACCCAGTGAAGTGATCCGTTCCACTACAGAGGAAAAGGAACAGCAGATAGAAAGTCTTCATGCTTTCTGGAAACGAAATGAAGGAAAAAAAGAAGAGGCATTAAAGCGATTAAAAGAAACAGCGATTAATAACGAAAACCTTTTTGCCGAATTAATGGAAACCGTACGTTATTGTTCGCTCGGCCAGATCACACATGCGCTTTATGAGGTGGGTGGGCAGTACAGGAGAAGCATGTAGAAATTATTAACTTTAAACAAAGAGTTTTATGGGAAATGGTATATGCAGATATCGAATTAATAAATGCAACTGCTGACCTGGTTCTTTCTAAGCGCCATATGAGTGGAGAGAAAGAAGTCAAACGCATGCGAATTAATATACTTGTGGACAGCGGAGCTTATATGATGGCCATTAACGATACCATACAGGCACAACTTGATCTTCCGTTTGTAGAAAAAAGAAAAGCGCAAATGGCCAGTGGCGATGTGATCGTATGAAGTAGTAGGACCGTTGATGATAAAATTTTCTAACCGCACAGCCACTTGCAGTGCATTCGTGTTGCCGGGTGACAGTGAACCACTGTTGGGTTCTATACCTATGGAAGAAATGGACGTAATGATACATCCGCAAAAGACAAGAACTAATTGTAAACCCGGAACATCCGAATTATACACAGTTAAAAATGAAATGAACCGACTTTTATTTCAAACAGAAATAGATTTCACCTTTAGCTACCTCTTTGCGAGCCGCCAGTCATTCCTTTCTTTACAAAACCTCCGCCGCCCTTTACGCCTTTTGAAATGAATTTTGAGCTTTGTGCATTGGCAGCAGTTTTATTATTCTTTTTTTTATCGCCTTTATTCCCTTTAGGTGTCAGAAGTCCCATGGTTATATTTTTTAGAACTTCAAAATTAGCTTTTACTCTCCTATGAATTCACATTTTACGATCTAATATAATTATCCTTAAAATCATAGCAAATAAGTGGTTCGGGCTCAATCAAGTATGTTTTTCTTATCAAATGTCTTACCTTTTGAAAAAGTTAGCAATGCCTGAAAGCAGAAAAAGAAAAGGACATCCATTCGTAAAGCATTCCGACATCCCTAACAGTCAGCGGGCTAAGGGTAGATTTTTGTGGGCAATATTAATTGGAATTTTTGCATTGATCATTGCTTATTTTGCCTTTGGCCCTGACTATATCGTATTGGCATTAGCCCTGATGATCGGTGCCGCTGCAGGCTTTTTTATAGGAAAAGCCATGGAAATGGATATGAAAAAATGAGCACATGATAGTTTCGTTGTCCCCTTTACTCAGCTTTATATTCAAATATTTATTTTTAAATCTATTGCTTAGATCCTTGGTTTGAGTTGCAAGCTATCTCAGGAGAATATACAATTCTATCTTAAACAACATTTTTTTCACTTATGGATTTTGTTAATTCCTTATATTTATTCCATTCAATTAATACTTCCGAAGCATTACATAACGAATTTTGATTTATGGCTAAAGTAAGTTTCAACAACAGAGATCTCATTTTTTACCCTTCAATAAAAAAATCAGTCGAGGAATATTTTATAAGTAATGGAATAAGGAAAACCGGCAATTGGCAGCTGTATTTAAAAGCTGTCATTCTATTTCCTCTTTCCATCCTGATCTATTGCTTTCTTTTACTTGGCTCGTATTCTGCATTTGTGGGAATAGCCTTGAGCACCCTATTAGGTTTTTCCCTGGTTTCGATTGCATTTAATGTGATGCATGATGCCTGCCATGGCAGCTATTCGAGTAAAAAATGGGTGAATGAATTGCTAAGCCTCACCATGAACGCTTTGGGCAGCAATGCTTACATCTGGAAGATAAAGCACAACGTGGTACACCATACTTATACCAATATTGACGGCATAGACGACGACATAGCTAAGAGCCCGGTACTGCGGCATTGCCAGACACAAAAATGGGTGCCCGCTCACCGCTTCCAACATCTCTATATGTTTTTGCTTTATGGACTCAGTACTATTCTTTGGGTATTCGTTACAGACCTGGTGAAATATTTTACGAAGAAAATTGTAGTCACGGAAATGAAGATGACTACCAAGGATCATATAATCTTTTGGACAAGTAAATTGCTGTATGTGTTTTTCTACTTCGTCCTTCCCATTTTATTTGTTGGTTGGCAAGCCTGGTTAATAGGCTACCTGATTATGAATATAACACTGGGCATTACTTTATCTTTAGTTTTTCAACTAGCACATGTAGTAGAAAAAACTGCTTTTGAATTAGCAGAAGACAAGCCAAAAACGATAAACAGTGAATGGGCTATTCATGAAGTAATAACAACTGCGAATTTTGCGCCTAAGAATAAATTCATTTCCTGGTTTGTCGGAGGATTAAATTATCAGATCGAACATCACTTATTTCCCCGTGTTAGTCACGTACACTACCCTGCCATCAGCAATATTGTAAGAGAAGAGTGTGCACGCTTCAATATACCTTATCATTATTATCCAACTATGACGGAAGCTCTGATTTCGCATTTTCGTGTGATGAGGCGATTGGGCGAAAATAAAAGCGCTGCTGCCTAAGCTTTTGAGCAGAGTTCATTCTTCTCCTTAATTCATTTGACTCTAAGCTTCCTGCCCGCAGAAAGCACAGCAAACCATTGCAGACCTACAGGGGGAAAAAGTTTACGGCCATTTCGATAATTTTAGGCCATGAGTATTCGCATTTTTATTACGGGAGGCACATTTGATAAGGAGTACAATGAATTGTCAGGACAGCTATATTTTAAGGATTCTCATCTTCCTGAAATGCTTGAACTAGGCCGGTGCCGCGTGCCTGTAGATGTGCGTACACTCATGATGGTGGACAGCCTCGAACTGACTACCCTCGACCGGGAACTGATTGCACGCCACTGCCAGGAGGCTGATGAAGAACATATTATTATTACACATGGCACGGATACTATGGCTGAGACTGCAAAGGTATTGCTGCAAAATGTAAAAGATAAAACAGTAGTTATAACCGGCGCTATGATACCTTACAAATTCGGATCGTCTGATGGGCTTTTTAATTTAGGAAGTGCTATGGCTTTCGTACAGACACTTGAGAACGGGGTGTATGTAGTAATGAATGGTCGCTGCTTCGGGGCCGATAATGTGCGCAAAAACAGAGAGACAGGTGAATTTGAAGAGTTGAGCTAGCAAAATTGGTTAGATTGGATTGTGCTAACGACAATACAAAAAGACTAACACTAAATCATTGATTGTCAATACTGAAAAATATTAAATTAGCGTATAAACATCAATACAAGTGTTGCCTGCCATTTTAGAATAGCCTATAAACGATCAATTTGACAAGAAATTATGGAAATAAAAAATAGCACACCTCAAGACATAGATGAAATTTTTAGACTTTACAAAATAGCTACAGATTTTCAGAAGACAAGATTTACTGTTCATTGGCCTGAGTTTGACAGAAACCTAATAGAAACAGAAATTTCGGAAAGCAGACAATGGAAAATAATTATTGACAATCAAATTGCTTGTGTTTGGGCGACAACTTTTAGCGACCCACAAATTTGGGAGGAACGCAATAATGACCCTTCAATTTATATCCACCGTATTGCGACAAATCCAGAATTTAGAGGACAATATTTAGTTGGACAAATTGTAAAGTGGGCAAAAGATTATGCAATTGAAAATGGGAAAAATCATATTCGAATGGACACTGTTGGTGATAATCCAGGACTAATAAGTTACTACGAAAAATGTGGCTTTGATTTTTTAGGATTATTAAAACTAAAAAACACAAATGGACTTCCTGCACATTATGACAATGCGGTTGTTAGTTTGTTCCAATTAACATTGACATAATAATGATGAAAAAAAACGGCAGGCAGTCGAGTAAGCAAGGGGGATTTCACCCCCTGCTCCTCACAGAACCGTACGTGAACCTCTCGATTCATACGGCTCTTCAAGATGATGTTGGCAATTAGTAAGCCGGGCATACACTCCAATGGGCAAACAAACCGGGTTGCAACTTATACAAAGTATTCAGCCATCTGCGGCTCTTGTACAAATTCATCCGCTTGTTCCATTTGCACCATTTCTCAAGTCGTCTGTTTACAAAGCGCCACAAGTCGTTCAGATCTCTTTTGATAAAGTGACAGTAGTAGTTTTGCCAGCCACGCACTAATGGATTCAACAGATTGGCTAACACGTGTATATACTGCCCGTTCGGGTATGTAACCTAATTAAAGGCGTTATCTGTGGCTATCGGGTGGAAGAAATTGCAAATATGTTGACACAACAGGTAAGATATTTAGACAAGTTGGTAGACGAATTGGCGAAAGGTAAAAAGATGGACAAGATTTTACGGAAAGCGTAAATACGAATAATAGGCAAAAACATTTGACACGACAAAGAATAACACGAACAAAACTTAATTTTAAATTTGCAAAATCGCCGGACATAAAATGACTACCCTGTCAAAAAATAAAATGGAAGAAAGCGAATCCCGTTCAGTTAAGGAACGCACCGTGCTTTACAATTCCTTTATGAATGCTCCTGCAGGCATTGCAATTTTAAAAGGAGCCACACATATTTTTGAATTTGCAAATTCTACTTACGAAAAATTAGCCGGCAAAAAAATCACCATCGGCAAAACGGTGCATGAACTTTTTCCTGAAGTAGAACAACAGGGAATAATAGCTATTCTTAATAATGTTTTTGCAACAGGCGAACCATTCATAGCCAATGAACTTGCCGTGGAGTTAAACACCAAAGGCGATGGCACTCTGCAGAAACTATATCTCAATTTTGTTATTCAGCCATTAAAAGATGAAAAGGGAAACACCGAAAGATTATTGGTGCATGTCATTGATGTTACCGAACAGGTTGACGCCCGCAACAAAATTGAAGCAAGCGAAAAGCGTTTCAGTAATATCCTCTCGCAATCGCTAATGGCCATCGCTATCTTTAAAGGTCCAGAAATGGTAGTCACTTTTGCAAATGAACCGATGATTGCTGTATTAGGAAAAGGAAATTATATAATAAACAAACCACTGCTTGAAGGAGTGCCCGAATTAAAAGACCAGGTATTTCCACAATTGCTTGCCGATGTTTACAGTACTGGAGTGGCTTTCGAAGGCTTCGAAACCAAAGCCATTCTGGTGCGCAACGGCATACCCGTAGAAGCTTATTTCAATTTTGTGTATCAGCCCTCCCGCGATGTGGATGATACCATTACAGGCATTACCGTGCTCGCAACTGAAGTAACCGACCAGGTGCTTGCAAAAAAACAAATTGAAGAAAGCGAAAAGCGTTTCGGTATGTTGGCTGACAGTATTCCAAATCTTGCATGGATGGCTTACGCAGATGGCAACATATTTTGGTATAACAAAAAGTGGTTTGAATATACAGGTACCACACTTGCTGAAATGCTAGGATGGGGTTGGCAATCGGTTCACGACCCTGAAGAACTTCCGAAAGTACTTATTAAATGGCGGGCATCTATAGAAACCGGTAAGCCGTTTGAAATGGTGTTTCCAATAAAAGGTGCAGATGGTAAGTTCCGTCAATTCCTGACCCGCGTTTTGCCGGTTCATGACAGCGAAAACGAAATTTACAGATGGTTTGGAACCAACACCGATATTCATGAAGAGAAAAAGCTCACGGAAGAAAAATTCTTGTTAGAGTTTGCCGAAAATTTTTCACATTATACAACAGGGACGGAATTTTTCGGTTCGCTCGTAACCTACATTGCAAACAAAACCAATATTGATTATGTATTTATCGGGGAGCTGACGGAAAATGAAAAAAATATTTTTACAATTAACACTATTGCCTTAGCGAATCGTGGCACATTCGTTCCCAACATTGAATACCCATTGCCTGATGGGCCTTGTGAGCAGGTGATCCGAAGCACGGTTTATAATTATCCGAAGCAATGCAAAATCACTTTTCCAAAAAATGAAACCCTTGTACAGTTTAATGTAGAAGGATATGTGGGTTATCCTTTATTTAGCAACGATGGGAAAGCAATTGGCTTAGTGGCAGTAATGCACGAAAAAGAAATTGCAAATCCGGAATATGTTTCAGCACTTTTAAAAATAGTTGCCAAGCGTGCAGAGTTTGAACTGGAACGAAATATAATTACAAGTAAACTGCAAGCGAAAAATCTTGAACTTGAAAACACAAATGCTGAACTTGCATCTTTCAGTTATGTTGCGAGCCACGATTTAAAAGAACCATTGCGAAAAATTCAGGCGTTCAGCAAACGCATCATTGAAACAGAAAATTTTTCAGACAAGACACAGGACTATTTCAATCGTATAATCTCAGCAGGAGAGCGAATGCAAAACCTCATTGATTCCTTGCTTGATTTTTCCCGTGCAAATACAACGGAATGGATTTTTAAACCATGCGACTTAAATGCCATTGTTGAAGAATCAAAACATGACCTGCACGAAAGGATATTAGAAAAGCAAGCAATAATTAAATCAGAAAATCTTCCGACAATAAATGGAGTGTATATTCAAATCTCTCAACTTATTACCAACCTGCTTGACAACGCAATTAAATACAGCCGACCGGAAATTAAACCGCATATCAAAATTACTGCTTCAATTATTGAAGGGAAAAAAATTGATCACCCGTCAGCAAACAATCAGAAAGAATATCACACCATAAAAATTGCAGACAACGGAATTGGTTTTGAAAAAGAATATGCAAATAAAATCTTTGAACTCTTTCAGCGGCTTCATCACATGAATGAATATTCAGGAACAGGTATTGGTTTAGCCATTGTCAAAAAAATTGTAACCAATCACAACGGTTTTATTATAGCAGAAGGAAAACCGAATATAGGTTCAACATTCACCATATACATTCCAACCTTATGAACAAAATATTTCTTATTGATGATGATGCAGATGACCGGCTTTTATTTATAGAGGCAATAGAATTGATTAATCCATCCTTGCAATGCGATACAGCAACAAACGGAAAAATTGCTTTTGAAAATTTAAAAGTAAGCGCATCTTTACCCGACATTATCTTTCTTGACCTCAACATGCCTGTTATGAACGGCTTTGATTTTCTAATTCAAATCAAAAAAGAAAATGTATTAAATAAAATTCCTGTAGGCATTTTCACCACATCAAACATCCTCCGCGACAAAGAATTGACAAAAGAATTTGGAGCACAATTTTTTATTACCAAACCAAACGACTTCCAAGTGCTTCGTAAAAAACTGCAACAAATTCTATCCGCAGATTTTTCAAACGATGAATATATATCAATTACATAACGACACCGCTTAATTCCAAAGACAGTTTTTTCATAGCGAGAGAAGCACGAACGCACAACATGAATTTAGGTAAAATGTAACATAGGATCGGTTTCGCAAAAGTGGCGGTTCAGTGCTTCGTAGGGTTTTGTGGTTATATAAACCTTAGTGCTTCGTATGAAAGTTGGTGCTGAAAATCGCCACCTTCACCAAGCCGCAAACCGATAGAGGGCATGCAATGGCGACAGTGCAACGTGACAATTACTGACAAAAGAAAAAAGGAACAAAATGTATAAATTATTATTCGGACAACAAGCAATTTTGGAATAATGCAATTCTTCTTCTTAGAGTTTCGGTCGGAGTAATTTTTATTATCCCGGATTATAAATTTGGCTAACTTTATTAGTACGTATTCTCAGTTAAGTGAAAAGTGAGTAAGATGCAGGCTGCATTTCATAGGATAGGTAGCAAATAAAAATCAGATTAATAATACTCATTCTCAATAAAGGTTAGCACATAAGCGACACTCATTCATCAAACCTTCATTATGAAAAAAATTACTTTACTCTCTATCGCACTCATGATATTTTTTGCCTTTGTAATCCTTGATGCATGCAAGGACAGAAATTCTAAAAACATACAGGATGAAAAGCCGGCTACAGCAAGTGATGGCCCGGCAGACACAATGAAACCGAAGCCACATATTTTGGGAGATGTGGCCCGTGGCAAAGAAGTCTTTAGGTTTGAAACTTTTGGTAACGAAGGCTTCTGGTTTAATGCTATGAGATGGCAGCAAGGAGTTATTGATTCTAAATTCACCCCAAAGCAAATGCTCGAAATTGGATTGCAGATTGATACCGAAGCAGAGGGACTTGATGCAGAATTAAGGCAAAAGTTAGCAGCCGAATTTAAGACTGACTTGTCTCCCCAACAGGCGCCACTTTTAAATGATGTTAAAACAACGATTGCATTGCTTAATGCAAATGCATTTATAGGTGTGGTTGCAAAAGACAAAAACGGCGATAAAAAGCTAAGCATTCTTGAAGGTGACGTTATTGGCTTAAGTTGTGCCATTTGCCATACGGTAACTGATAAATCTTTTTATGATATGGCAGGTGCCGGTTCAGCAGGTAAACGCATTGACGGCCCCGCACCGCTTACGTTTAATATGGGAAAATTTCTTGCACTTGCCAATAATTCACGTGCTTATTATCCCAATATGCAGCAAATTTTTCTCGGTGTTTCTATAGGTCGTGCCGCAAGAGGAATGCGGCCTACATCTACAGAAAAAGAGGTGGATGAATATTTGAGCAATCCAAAATTTTATCCAGTCGGCACATTCGATGAAACATCTGATGGTAATGGCAACTCGGTTAAAAATGTTCCCTTGTTTCGGCAGGATCTTGTTGCGCCTTATGGCACTTCAGGGGAGTTTGAATTGTTTCATGATATCAGTAATTCTTCGTACACAACTAACCTCGATCTTACATCACTTGCAACGCCTGAAGGACTTGAATTTTTAAAAGGTTTGGGTGGTCCCGCAGGAGAGCAAATACATAAAGAATATAAACAGATTTTAAAAGAAACAGGTGTTACTGGTTACCCGTTTGTACAGGCAAAGATGCAGGGCAAGCCGGGTGAATTAAATAATATTGTGGCCCGAAGGGTAGATGATAAAAAATTGCAGGATATGACGGCTTATGTATTTGCTTTGCAGCCACCGCCTGCACCAAAAGTAAATGATGAAATGGCAATCCGTGGCAGGGCTTTATTTAGAACTAATTGTACCAGCTGCCACAACGTAGATCAAAGTAAACCTGTACCTGTAACGCTGGTTGATCTTAAAACACTTTGGCCAGGTTATACACCTGTAGTAGTTGGCTTACGCGGAAATAAAAAACTTTCTAAGATTCTTAATTCACCCGGCGACTTTGATGATAAAATGGTAATTGTAGATGCAAGCCCTCATGAAGGTCCGCGTGGCAATGCGCTGCCTGTGCTTCTTGACCTTGCACGTACAACACTTTTCTTACACGATGCTTCAGTTAAAAGTCTTGACGAATTATTAGATCCTAAACGCGGTAAAAATTCTCCTCACCCTTTTTATTTTGATGATAAGAAAGAGCGTGCCGACATGATCGAATTTTTAAAAGGACTTGATATTGATTCTGAAACGCGAGCAGAAAATAAAGTGGTAAAAAATTAATGATTTACATAACCAAACAAACAACAAACCTGCGGGTTACGATTTGTTAGGGCGTGTACAATTCGTACGCACAGACAAAAGCTTTTCCCCAAATACCATAACAAACTCTTCTGGATTTCTTTACACCTTATGAAGAATAATCTTTTCAGATCCGTTATCTACATACGGTCTTATGTTGCAAATGTGTTGTTGAATATTTGATAAAACCCATATCTTTTTTTAAGACCTCCAGGGTAATATATCTGTTAGGCATCAAACTGTTCTACTTTCCATAAATCCCCTTCTACCTTTTCCGGGAAGACATTGGGTACGCCATTGATGCAAAACATCGAATGCTAATTTTTCTTCATCATCAAAGTCATTGCACCCAAATGTTTACCGCTGTTCCTGCTTTCGGTTTTTCAAGAAGCAAGTGCAAATGCGTAGATACATATTTACAAGAGGTGTGCTATTGCAGGAGTGGTCAACAACAGGGTTCCTGCTCATAATAGAATAGAGAAAATTTTAGTTAATAGTTTCATATTCTGTAGTTTAAGTTAAATTGGAAGTAGCTTTCAATTAGCATTCCATGGCATTATAGCGGTATGCATGATCCATACCTCATATTGTATTTTCCTTTACAAATTTTATGGAGATAGAGTTTACACAATGCCTTGTATTTTTATCAGTAAATCTTTCACCTTTAAATACATGGCCGAGATGGCCATCACAGGCAGTGCAAACAATTTCAATCCTTCGGCCATCAGCATCGGGTAAATGTTTTACCGCACCTGGTAATTCATCATCAAAGCTTGGCCATCCACAATGCGAATCAAATTTATCTGAAGATGTGTATAAAGGAGTATTGCAACGCCTGCATAGGTAAGTACCCGTTTCTTTATTATTGGTGTATTCGCCGGTAAAAGGCATTTCAGTTCCCTTATGTACTATCACCCTTTCTTCATCTTTTGTCAAGGTATTATATTCCATATTTAGTAATGTTTATTTATTAAGATCAGTTGCTTTTTCGTCTTCATCTTTTATCTCTATTTTTTTCAGATCTCCTTTTGCAGGGCCATTAATTACTTTTCCCTCCGTGGTAAATCGTGATCCATGCAAGGGGCAATCAAATGATTTTTCTTCATTATTCCATTGCAAAATGCCGCCTAAATGGGGACAAACCGCTGTATGAGCATGAATGCAGTTATGTTCATCCCGATACACTGCGATCTTTTTTAATCCTGAAGAAATAACTCCGCCTTCGCCGGGCTTAAGCTCTTCAGCATCTTTTATATCTCCCTGGCTTACCCAATCCACCAGCTGTGCGGTCATATTACCTACTTCACGTAAATAATTATCAGTTGTTGTAAGCGTAATGCGTGATGGGCTGTACAGATCTATCCATTGATTTTCTTTACCGGTGATAATATCAGAAATTATCATTCCGCCAAGCGTACCATGTGTCATTCCGTTTCCTGAATCACCTGTAATGATATAAATGTTATCATCTCCGGGGTTTTTTCCTATAAATCCCAATGAATCTACCGGCTCCATAACCTGGCCAGACCATTTGTAAACTATATCTTCAATTGCAGGAAATCTTTTTTTGGTCCACCCGATCAATTTTTTGTACCTGTCTTCTTCGGGAATATTTTCATCATCAGCCTGCCCCGTTTTATGATCTTCACCACCACAAATTAAAAGATCATATTCTTCATCCAATTCTTCTAATCTTACGTAATGATAAGGCTGGGTTATCCATTTTGAATCATGGTCACCGGTATCCCACCAAAGTGAATATGGCAATTTGCCTTTTTTAATTTTTGCCCCGATCACGTAGGTACGGTACGGCCATTGTTTGGTATGCATGGTAAGCACATCATTAACCGGTGTATTGGTAGCCACAATAATATGGTTAGCAGCTATATCAAATTCATTAACCTTTGCTCCATTTTTATTAATATGCTCAGCTTTGGATTCGGTAAAAATGTTTCCCCCCATTTTTACAATGGCATCAGCCAATCCTTTTAAATAATGCATTATATGAAATTGCGCCTGGCCGGGATATTTTATACACCAGCCATTTTCTGATTCAATGGCCGGTACTTTTGACAACATTTCTGTAAGCAAACCTGCCCGCTTTGTGGCTGCATATTCTTTATCTAACGTTTCTTTTGTATCGGTGGCGTGCAAAAAAAGGTAACCGTCCACTCTTTTAAAATTGCATTCTATCTTTTCCTGTTCAATTGTTTTATTTAGCCACTCAATTGCGGCGGATTGGCTGTTGGCGGCCAGGGCGGCCTTTTCTTTATTAAATATTTTTTCAAGCTCATAATAAAAATCATCAAGGGCATGGGTTATATGCGCCGTAGTTCGCCCACTTTCACCACTGCCAATAAAACCATCTTCTACCAATGTAATTTTATGACCAGCTTTTAAAAGGCAATAGGCAGCTGTTAAGCCCGAAATACCGCCCCCGATTATCAAAATATCTGTTTGAAAACTCTTATCTACTTTTTCAAAAATTATCGGTTTGGATGATGCTATCCAATAGGATAGATTTTCACCTGAAGTTCTGTTACTATCAATAGGGGTTTGATCAAGCGTGCTCATTGTAAAATAATTTAAGTGAAGTTTGTTGCAATTTTTAATTGCTGATTAAATGCCTGCTGCAAGGTTTGTACCAAGCCTCAAAATATATACGGTAATAAAATAGATTGATTTTTCACACCATGCGAGCGGGGGTATTCAATTGGTTTACTCTTCCAGCACTTTTTCCATCCGCATGCTCCTAAACTTATTGATAATAATTAAATACGGATACATCTCCTGTCCTGGATGTTAAGCAAATCAAAGCTGGCCAGCCGCAGTGCGAATCAAATTTATCATGCGATTGGTATAATGGTGTATTCACCGGCGGCATAAATAAGTTCCGGTTTCTTTGTTGGCATTATATTCCCCGGTAAAAGGCCGCTCTGTTCCTTTGTGTACAATTACTCTTTCTTCTTCAGGTGTTAGTTAATTATATTCCATCGTTAACTCTTTTTATTTTTTTTCAAACTAATCTTATTCACTATTGAGCAGACGGAGAAAAAGAATGATAAAGCTTATCAACTTTACTTGCGGCCAGGCCTTGCTTTTCACGCTTATCATTGACCGAAGCCGGTTTGTCCCAGGGCATTGTCGCAAGAACAAGCTTTGGAATATTGATAAATACATTGGTGCCGATGCGCTTCACCACAGCATCAAGCGGAATGTAAGTATCGGTCTTAAATATAAGTCCACTTGGGACAAGCAGGTAGCCTTCAGTAACTTCCGTTGCTTCAACAACCTTTTCAACCTTGCCAATCTCCCCATGATCTGAACCATAAACTGTATCACCGGGTTGCACACTGGTACTTCCTGATGTCGAGTTATTAATCGCAGCAAGAAAATCATCAACTTTAATAACTGCGTTGGAAAGCAGAGGATAATTCAGGTGAATAGAAGCCTCGTATTCCGGGATGCTCGATGCACCGATGGCATCTGAAAGAAACGTTACATCGAACCCAGCTTCCATAGCGTGGCGACCAGTAGATTCGCAGCAGAGGTTTGCCGACATACCAGCGATTACAAGGTGTGTGATTCCCATTCGCTGCAAGTGTTCCGGCAGATCTGTAGTAAATACATCACAACTCTTATGAGGCAGCAGCACTGTATCCTTCTCCTGCGGCTGCAGGTCAGGATGAAAGTCTGCACCCCAACTTCCTGCAAGAAACATCTTCCGTTCAAACATTAGCCGGTTTATACCGCTTTTTCGCTGTAATTGTTCGTCAGCGTAATCCTCCATAGTGTATGCCATAGGGCCGAATAGAACGGGAATGCCTGCTTGCCTTGTGCCTTCAATCACCCGCTTCAGATTGGATACCACATCATTCATCTTCAGCGTGTTTTTAGTCAGGTCATAGCCTGCACCACCCTCCGATAAAAAATCATTCACAGGATCTATCACCAACAATGCCGTACTGTTCACAGGATATGACATGCCGTTTTCTTCCTTCGGCAGATATGTAGAAACAGGTTGCTTAGTTTCAATTTTTGATTGCTCCATAATTCATTTTTGTATCTTATCTCCGTTTGCAGCCAATGAATAGTTTAGGCCTTTATAAGAGAAAGTAAAGGAGCAGGCTTTCTTTTCCAATACTGTTTATACGAATTAGATTGCTTTTGTTTTTCCGCATAGTTTACATTTAGATCATTAAGACCGGTCCACCTTCTACCCTTTGTACCGTAGCCGCCAAATAGTACCACCCGCATCGTCGGCAATCAGCATGGAGCCGTTGGCGCCTTGCACGAGCGAGAGGGGGCGCCCAAAAACCTGGGGTACCCCGTTTTGACCGGGGTTGACGTGCCAGCCCGTCACGAAGTTTTCGTAGCCGCCCACCGGGGTGCCCTGCGCGTTCATGCGCACCCGCACCACCTTGTAGCCAACCCCGATTTTGCGGTTCCAGGAGCCCCGGATGGCCACGAAGGCGTCGTTGCGGTATTCGGTGGGGAAGGTCGTTCCGCGATAAAACAGGACTCCGATGGCCGTTTCGTGGGCCTTAAACAGCACCGACGGGGTGAGGGTAGTAGCCGTGAGCGGGCTGGTCTCTTTCACACGTGGGTCCAGTAGGTTGGGGGCCAGGTAGGCGAAAGGGTAGCCGTAGAAGCCGCCCCTGCGTACGGCCGTGAGGTAGTCTGGTACCAGCTCGTCGCCCAGGCCGTCGCGCTCGATACAGGTAGACCACAGCTCATTCGTCACCGGGCTGATGGCCAGGCCCGCCGGGTTGCGAATGCCGGCCGCGTAGGTGACCCGACCCGTGCCGTCCAGGTTATATTCTTCAATCGTGGCCCGGCGGGGGTTGTCTTCCGGGCCAATGTTGGTGGCCGAGCCGCTGCCGATGTAGAGCTTGTTGGCGCCGATGACCAGCGCGCGGGCCGGATGCTGCCCGCCCCCTGAGAGCCCGGCCAGCATGGTGGGGGCGCCGGTGGCCTTGGTCTGGCCCGACGTATACGGGTAGCGCAAAATGGCATTGGTCGACGTGACGTAGAAGAAATTGTCCTTGAAGGCCATGCCGAAGGGCACGAAGAGCATGCCGCCCACGTCCCAGACAAACGTTTCGTCGACGGCGCCGTCGTTGTTGGTGTCGCGCAGGACGCTAATCTGATTCATGCCGCTTTGGGCCACGAATATGTCGCCATTCGGGGCCACGGCCAGCGCGCGGGCATTGGGGACTTTGGCGAATAGGTTGATGGCAAACCCCTGCGGCACCTGAAAGCGGGCTCCGGCCGGCTGCTCCTTGAGCACCTGCGGCCAGTTGACGGCCGAGGCGTTGGTATCAGGCGCAGGCAAATCGCTCACCCGAACGAGAATGTTTGGAGCGACTATTACGTCAGTGGGCTGGTCCGCTGTGTTCAACTCATCTGCGGGTACGTCGTTGTCTTTTTTACAGGTTACCAGGCTTAGCACTACAATGGCGAAAATCCAGTTTCGCATAGTTGTTGAATGGTTTGATAATGATTTCATGATTTTATATTTTTAGATTATGCGGTAATACGTTAATAGTTGATTATCCTTTCAATTTCTTCGCTTGTTCAAGATGCATAGCAATATGACCACGGGTTTCAGTTAAATGCGCCTTCAATGCTTCATTTTTTGCTGTTTTTAAAAGTTTATTGTCAATCATATCTAATGCCTCTGTATGCCCTTTAATCATTGCATCTAAATAACCTGTTTCAAAATCTTTACCATCCATGGGAATTAACATCGCCAGTCCACCAGCTCCTTTTTTCATTTCCGCATCAACTGCTTTTGTAATGCTTGGAGTTACTTTAATGCTTAATCCCAGCGCATTGGTTTTAGCCATATTTGCGCCATGCTCAGTATGCAACATCTTAGCATAATCCATTACCGGACCGCTAATTTTCTTTTTCTGGGCTTCCGAAGCAGCTAATATTTCGTTCACGTTTACAGCATTTACAAAAGAGAGTATTTCTGCATCAGTACCTTCTGTTCCCGGTACATCACGCATTGCAGAGCCGGGAATAACAGGCTTGTCGGGGAAAAGTACATTATCAGTTGGGGGTGTAAACTGAAGCTTCTCCACATACGGAGGATGCTTTCCTCCAAAATCAGCAACCACAGCCTCACCAAAAGCCTTACGTGCCTGCTCAACTGTTTTTGTTCCGTTAATGATATCAACTGCAAGGTTATGAGTCAGGATATTGTGTCCTTCCAGGTCGCAACGGGCTGACATTTCTCCCTGTGTTTTATTAATGGTTGTGCTGGCATCAAATAGCACTATGTCATCAATTTTATCAATAGGTACATTGTAAGAAATTGTATGTTCCAGAAAATCCATATGCGGTGTTGGGAAATCGTGCGGTATCTCCTTTTTTGTTACCATTATTCGTTTAAACGGACCGGCATTATGCCATATAATTGCTTCAGATGATACCTCAAGAGGTGCACCATATTTTGCCATCATTTCTTTTACTGCCAACCGCGGCCTTTCGGGCCAGCCTGTTAAATCAGGTTCGCCGTTTTTGGCGCTCATACTTGTATTACTTACATCTGTGTTCATCGAATCTTTAGGGGTGTTGTTGTTGTCAGCAGAGTTACAACTTACCATTAATCCTAAGCCTGCAATAATTAAAAAAGCTATGGTTTTGTTACTTGTCTTCATTTTACTTGTTTAAATAATAAATGTTTAAGTATATATGTTGCAATAAGCTGACCACCATAGATAAATTTTGAAGCCTGTAGCATAATACCTATCAAGTTCCTGTATCCACCCTTTGGCACAATTTAGCAGAAACTTTTTATTTAATCATAAAAATATTTCCCTAAATATCTGCTGTGAATAAATAAACATTTTCCATGACCTTTTTCCAAAGTCATCTCTTCCTTAGTCGTGTTTTCTTTATTACTATCTTAATTTTTCGCATTTACATCCAGGCTTCTCAAAAATTCTACTACCTCTGCTCTCTGGGTTGCATTTTTAATATAAAAAGGATGAGGGGATTTTTTACCACGCTTAGGGTTAAGTAATTCCTCCAAACTGTGTACAGAACCATTGTGCAGCAAAAGATTGGTCCTATTCAGATCGAGCAGCATTGGCAATGCATTTCCCCGTGGTTCACCATGGTCGCTTGCATCCACTATTACCATTTTATCATCAAAATCTCCGGGCGAATTAAGGATTGCACTTTGTTTGGGATCTCCACGAACACCTGCTGCAACAGGATTATAACCTGGTAAAATGGAAGATAAATTAAGCAGCTTTGCATCAACCGGTTTGCTTTGATCCACATTGTGGCAGCCGGTACAGTTTGTCCTGAACAATTCCCGTCCCCGGGCAGCCATTTCAGTATTAACTTTGGCTCCTGCAGGTGCTGGCAAAGAGAACAAATAAGCAGTCATGTCTTTTAACTTCTGATCGTCTACACGTCTGCCCACCGCATGGTCAGGATTGCCTGCATCGCCAACTAATTTTGCCTGTACAAAAGGATACCCAGTTACACCTGTTTCCTGCAAAATCTGTTTATAATTTTCATGGATTTTAACTCCTGCATCACCTGCCCGGAGAAAAAGAAATTGCCTGCCTTCCGGCGTAGCTAAAGTGGTCATATCTAAATTAGCAGTGTACGAAGAATTGCTGATGTTTTCAAGCAGTGCATTTTGCCCGGAAGTACCGAAAGGTGCAGCCAGATCCTGCCGGAAGAGAGGAACGTTTTTAACCGGGTTGCCAATACCATCGTGCGTTTCATCAAATGTACCAACAGGGTAAAAAGCAGTATTAGTCAGATAAGCATCTACCTCCGCTTCTGTTGAAGTTAGCTCAAGACCTTTAGAAGCCCTGCCAATAGTTTTGCCTGCGATAGTCAATTGTAAATTGGCATAATAGGCTCTTGAATTTTTAGCAGTTGCCAGCAGTTTACCAATGTTTAGTGTAATAGGTGCAGGACCATCAATACGTTTTCCTGCACTTCCGCCGCCGGGCATGTTAAAAGCAGAAGCATCCGTTATTGTATGGCACAGTGCGCAACTCAGGCCAACCATGTCGCCCTCCATAATGTTTATCTTCTTATCCTTGTTACTATCTTTTGGCACTATTCCTATTACAGCATTGCTGTTAACCAGCATTACTGTCGTTTTCGGGTCGTTCAGAAGTGGTGCATTTTGCATGGAAAGGTCGGTTTTGAGTTCCGCTTCCAACGTCTTCCTCAAACCCGCATCAAGGGCTTCCATATCAAAGTGTAAACCCATTGCTAACATCTGCTTTGGAGTAACCTTTGCTTCGTCCATACCCTGCTGCATACGCATGGCATTAAACCAAAAACCTTCGTTGCCAAAAGTCTCAAAACGAAAGACTTCCTTTCCACGGGCTGCATTGCCCAATGGCTGTGGTTTTGGTTGTTGTAATTCCGAAGGACCGTCGGTGGCTGCATGCATATTTTTAGAGGAACTGCATGAATTAATTAAAACAATGCTGAACAAGACAAGGCAGAACAGCATAGAAATGGTAAGACTTATTTTTCTCAATTTCCAATTACTGCTTACTGATAAATTGGAAGCTAATTGTCGGCTGGGATTTTGTAAAGGCTTCATAAAAAGTATTTTATGTAATTATTAATTCCGTTTATTGAAAACGTTGTGAATCAGTCATACAGTTGCGTTAGTTTGTAAACTCGTATGCTTTATACAAACTGCTTTATTTAAAACTTCTCTTTATACCGATAGCCGTCGTCATCTTTGCCCTTTTTGTCGTAATAGCTTTGGTGATATTCTTCAGCTTTGTAAAACACTCCGGCTTTTGTTATTTCTGTTCCAACTTCATAATTTTTTTCTTTAAGTATTTCAATCAAATTTTCTGCTATCATCTTTTGTTCATCATTACAATAAAAAACTGATGACCGGTACTGGCTTCGTTTGTCTGACTCTTTTTTTACCAATGCAGGATTATGGATTTCAAAAAAGTGTTTTGTCAAAGTTTCAAACGATGTTACTGCCGGATCAAATACGACCTCTACCGCTTCAGCATGACCAGTTTTTCCGCTACATACATCCTGGTAAGTTGGGTTTGCATTATCTCCTCCTGTAAATCCAACAGCCGTTGAAAGAACACCTTCCGCTTTTTGAAAATAATATTCAATGCCCCAAAAACAACCTGCTGCAAAAATGGCTTTTTCACTTTCTTCCATTAGCTTATTTGAAATTTATTTTTTCGTATTTTCATTATAAACGTTCCCGATAAGGAGCATCTATTGGCTTCGACATTGGGGAGCCTTTCTGCCTTAGATATACCGTTAGTATTACCATCACAAAAACCGAAAGAAATTCACTCTGCCAATTCTGAAGTGATTCGAACCAAAAACGGCTATTGTGTAAATACTGACCTGCAGTTACGGCAGGAAACTTTTTCAACGATTGTTCTGTTTGTAATCTTTCATACTTCCATGCCAGTGCAACAAAAAAGAAAGAGCAAAAAAGATGAATAGAACTATTGATAACGAATGTTTGTGTACCATTAAAATCCATCCACCTTTTTCACCGGCCAGGGAGCACCCGCCCTTTGCTTATCAGGATCTTTATCAGCTTCTTCCATCGCATCAGGATCTTTTGATTCTGAAGATCCTTTTTGGTATAAAATTATTGGCAGCACAACGTACAGTGCCATCTGTAAAAATTCACTTTCCCAATTTTCGAAAGTGGATGACAGGAAATGACCGGATGTTAGATACGCTACAATGGACAAAGGCTGGCCTCTGTATCATTCATATCCTTATTATATTCTTTCAATCCCCACACGACCTGTCCGGCCAGCGTAAATTATAAATAAAATGGCAAAAACAAGTGTCAATCCTTTGTTCTTCAAAAGGTTTTTTAGAATAAATAACCCTGGTTTTTAAAATTCTATAAATAGCCATTAATTGAAAGAAACTACAGAGATATCCCTGTAGTTTCTAAGCTGTTTAATATTATCTGTGTACTGCAGGCTCCTGATTAGAAATTAATTATTGATGCCATTATTACCATTATTGCCATCTTTCATAACTACTGCAGAACCCTTAGGTCTTACAGTATTTGGCACTGGTATTTGAACGGGGTCTGATTCCTCTGTTAATGTACCATCATTATTTACATCTAAGTAATGCAAATAGTTATAGTTGCCAATACTAAAATCTTTGTTTGTGTGCTGATTAACTATATATAAAATTTTCTCTGAAGTAGAAAGAGCCAATGAAAAAGGCTCACTTGTTTTAAATGCACCTAACCCGGGAACAATATATTCAGGACCTGATTTTTTCAACTCTAATTTTTGCATTAAGATTGGAGAAGCTGCATTTGAAGAGTTGAAAACTGATACCGTATTTTCGCCTGAATTTAAAACATACATACGTTTACCGTCTCTTGTTGTACGTATCCAACAAGTAGCTTTTCCACCGGGTACAGTAGTTTGTAAAGATAAAGCACCGGTTGCAGCATTTATTCCATATACACCAACTTGCGCCTTGAGAGGAAACCCGACATATAAAATGTTTGCAGTTGGATGTTGCCATAAGCCTAAAGCGCCGTCCATGCCTTCAGCATTTCCCGGAATAAAATAGGGAGTACCTGCTACAGGAGATAAAGACCCGGAATTATTAATATTAAATGAACGTAATGTACCTACAGGTGGCTTCAGCATGAAACCAAGGAAGTCGTAACCAAATACAAATTTTTTATCACGCGATACCAGGTTCATACCGGGAGAAGAGCCTGGGGTTGTTTCAAACTTTGACATAAATGTGAGTTTGCCGTTGCCATCAATAGTAAATGTTGCATAATTAGGAGCTTGTGTTATTGTATGTAACGGATCCTGACTTTTATTTACCACATAAACATAGTTACCGTTTACATCTATGCTAACAGGTGTTTGGCCACCTGACGGAAATGGTGAGCCAGCTACATGTTCCAATCCTCCGTTTGATTTTATATTGAATACTGCAATAGTATTGCTGCATGAATTAACAGCCATAAGAAATTTGCCATCGGACGAA
>MWVT01000036.1_pt1 | contig 21084 bp, 24 predicted proteins | sample 1047201 | NCBI WGS metagenome assembly MWVT01 (sample SAMN06349988, study PRJNA376086) | soil metagenome | isolation source: TG5-1 sample Antarctic (ecotone) soil | place: Antarctica | collected 2015-01-13 | reverse complement strand
TGGCGGAATACATATTCTTGGAAGGGATTGGTGCAAACCCTGATAAGCTACCTACAGTTCCTATTTCTTCCTGCATACGTACCAGTTGCACAAGAATAAATAATTTTTGAAGTCATGCTGAACTCCTGCCCGTTCGGTCAGGCGGGTGTTTCAGCAACTTTCCTAAAAGGAAGAGAAAATACGAAAAATCGGCATTGTATCATTGTGAAGTAATAGTATGAAAAAAGAAGATATTCCCCAGGATGATGGCGCCCTTAATAAATTGACCAAAGAAGTAGTGTATGCTGTTGACAATGCCGGTAACTATACTACTGAACTAAGCACAGGGTGGGAAGTAAAAGCAACGGCGCTCAATGTAACATGGAAAGATATTGAGCAAAGGATTGAAGATGCACGACAGAAAGTATTGAACAACGAAGCAAGCCCGATATTGTATTTCATGGAATTGAGGTTAATGGATATAGGCATTGTAGCTTCTTATACAGGCTTTTGGAAATGGACAATAAAACAAAATTTAAAACCAGATTCTTTTAAATCCTTATCAGAAAAAAAATTAAAAAAATACGCCGAAGCTTTTAATATCAGTGTGGACGAATTAAAAACAATGAATGTGCATGAAGAATGAGTTTCAACATTTGCAGGCGGCTCATTGTGAAAATGGAGTAACCACTAATCTCTTAAGAACAATTGGAGTAGAGAAAATAACAGAGCCCCTTGCTTTTGGTATCGGATCAGGATTGTTCTTTGTTTACATTCCTTTCCTAAAAATAAACAATGGCCCCGCTATTGCCTTTCGTACCATGCCAGGTCTTATTTTCAAAAGAACATGTGACTCACTCAATATTCCGGTAGTAAGAAAAAAATTTAATTCTAAAGAATCAGCAGAAAAATATTTGCAGGAATGTTTACAGTCAGGCCATCCTGTTGGTTGCCAGGTAGGGGTATATTACCTCACCTATTTTCCAAAAGAATACCGCTTTCATTTCAATGCACATAATATAATTGTATTCGGTAAAGATGAAGACCGCTACCTGATCAGCGATCCTGTAATGGAAAATGCAACTTCATTATCTGCTTTCGAACTGGAAAGAGTGCGCTTTGCAAAAGGAGCGCTTTCGCCCAAAGGCCAGATATATTATCCCAGGGAACAAAGAACAGTGACCGATCAGCAAATAAGCAAAGCCATTGAAACCGGTATTAAAAGAAATGTTTTTCACATGCTCAAAATACCCGGCACTATAGCAGGTGTGAAGGCAATAGCAGCCACGGGTAACAAAATAAAAAAATGGCGTGATAAACTGGGGCAGCAAAAATCAGGTTTATACCTGGCGCAACTGGTACGTATGCAGGAAGAAATAGGAACTGGAGGTGGCGGATTCAGGTATATCTATGCAGCATTTTTACAACAGGCCCATGCTTTTCAACCGAATGATGCCTTGCTGGAAATATCAAAAACTTTCACACAGGCAGGAGATATCTGGCGGAATGCGGCCGTGCAGGCAGCGGGCATATACAAAGGAAGAATTGGCAGCCAGGCAGATTTTAATGTGATGGGTGACTACCTGATACAAATAGCTGAAGTAGAAAAAAATGCATTCCAGGCACTGTCTAAAATAAAATGGAATAAATGAATGATGCGGCAGTGAGTGTTCAAAACCTTGGATTCAAATATCCAGGGCAATCTGCTCCATCCATAAACAATCTAAACCTGGATGTGGCAGAAGGAGAACGTTTTGGTTTGTTTGGACCTAATGGTGCAGGCAAAACAACACTGATGAATTGCATGACAGGACTTCTGAACTATCAGCAGGGAAGCATAAAACTTTTCGGCAATGAAGTAAAAAAAAATCGAAAAAAGATCAACAAATTTTTTGGATTTGTACCACAGGATTTTTCTTTTTACCAGGAATTAAGTCCTATTGAGAATCTTGCTTTTTTTGGAGCCTGGTCCGGAATGAATAAACAAGAGATAAAAAATAAATCTGCAGAAATATTAGAAGTACTTGGCCTGACCGATGTATGCAATAAGCAGGTGCAGAAATTTTCCGGAGGTATGAAACGCAGGGTAAACTTAGCAATCGGTGTGATACACTCTCCACGCATTCTATTTTTGGACGAACCTACTGTAGGTGTGGACGTGCATACACGACAAGCGATTATCAGTTACCTGAAAGATGTGAATGAAAAAGGAACCACGCTTATTTATACTTCGCACCAACTCAGTGAGGCGGAGGAACTATGCGACAGGATCGCACTGATGGATGGCGGAAAAATCATTGTACATGGTTCTTTAAACCAGTTACTTTCAGATCATCGTGAAGCAGGATTAGAAGGATTGTTCATTCACTTAACCGGTACTATGTACAGAGACGCCTGATGTATAAACTTTGGGCTACCATAATAAAAGACCTCCAGATCCTTACCCGCGATAAAGTTGGTTTGATATTCATGTTTGCAATGCCTATCATCCTGGCTATTGTCATTACGGCAACACAAAACAGCACTTTTGAATTGGTGAATAAAAATAAAGTGCCACTTCTTTTGTGCAATAAAGACAATGGTGATGCCGGCAAACAATTAGTGATCGCCATTGAAAAAGTGGGCATGTTCACAGTAAAAAAAGTAACCGGGGAACAAACAGAAAAACAATTATCAGACCGTATGCATGAAAAGGATGCTTTGGTCGCCATCATCATCCCGCAGAATTTTTCTTCAGTGCTCAATGCGAAGGCAAAAGCAACTGCAACAAAAGCGTTGAATAATTTCGGATTACAACAAGACAGTGTAGAAATATCTGAAGATAGTTTGCAACCAATCAGTTTATTGTTTCACCCTGTTCTGCAACAAACTTTTCGACAATCTATACAAGGTGCATTGCGCAGTGCTTTGCAAATGGTACAAAGTAAGCTCATATTAAAAAGTATATACTTTTCCCTGAATGAAGAAGCATTACCAGATTCCCTTGAGAATGAGATTATAGATAACCAGGTTGCCATAAATGAAATTTCTATTTCGAGAGATGGAAGCAATACACTTCCAAATGCTACACAACATAACATTCCGGCATGGACCATTTTTGCCATGTTCTTTGTAGTCATATCATTGGGAAGTAGTGTAGTGAGAGAAAAATTAAATGGAAGTTTCGTACGATTAAAAACTTTGCCTACAAATTACCTGATTGCATTGTTGTCGAAACAAATCACCTATCTCTTAGTCACCCTATTGCAGGCTGCTATAATTTTTGCTATTGGCATTTGGTTATTTCCATCATTAGGATTACCCCGGTTGAATTTGCCTGATGACCTTCCGGGTTTATTCATTGTTTCTTTTATGTGCGGTTGGTGTGCAGTAAGCTTTGCAATCTGCGTTGGAGTATTTGCACAAACACAAGAGCAGGCAAATGGCATTGGTGCGGTCTCCATTGTATTGCTCTCTGCCATAGGAGGCTTGCTGGTGCCAAGTTTCGCCATGCCGGAATCATTTCAGCATATTATAAAATTATCGCCTTTGCACTGGTGCCTTCAGGCTTATTATGGCTTATTCCTGGAAAGGGGAGCGTTAAGGGATGTCCTGTTAAATATTTTACCTTTATTTGGTATTACTATATTCATGCAGTTAATTGCACTATACGGTTTAAAAAACAAAAATCTGATTTGAACATAAACATGGAGACCGCACTATTAAAGCAACAGTTAAAAAAACAAATTGTAGAATTTTTAAACCTGCAGACCGTAAACCCCGATGATATAAAGGATGATGAACCCTTATTTGGTGAAGGCCTGGGATTGGATTCTATTGACTCAATTGAATTGATCGTATTGCTCAACCGTGAATATGGTGTGGTAATAGAGGACCCGAAGGAAGGTCGAAAAATATTAGTAGATGTAAATACCATGGCTGATTACATCGAAGCACACCGTACAAAATAAAAAAATTTTTATTGGACAGGATTGTAGTGACAGGTATGGGGATAATAAGTGCTATAGGAAATACTGTAGCTGAAAATCGTACATCTCTTGCCGAAGGTAAATGTGGTATCACTCCATTGGAAATGTTTCCCTCAAAATTTTGGGGTAAGATTCCTGTAGGCGAAATAAAGATCAGTACCGAAGCCTTAAAAGAAAAGCTCAACGTACAGGAGCATGGAATAACCCGCACAACTTTATTGGCTCTGCATGCCATTGAAGAAGCTCTTGCAGACAGCCAACTAACCAACACGCAATTATCCTCTTTTGATACAGCGCTTATCGGTGCAAGTACTGTTGGTGGTATGTGCCTGACAGATGAAATGTACAGGGATTCACAAAAAGACACCCCTGGTTCGGAATACCTTTCTTCTTATGATTATGGCGCTGTAAATATGTACCTGCAAAAACGGTACTCAATGAAAGGTGCTGTAAATACGATACACACAGCTTGTTCTTCATCTGCTAATGCAATTATGTATGGAGCCAGGCTTATCAGGTCGGGCAGGGCTCGCAGGGCAATAGTGGGTGGTGTGGACAGCCTTGCAAAATTTACCATCAATGGATTTAATTCATTGAGGATTTTATCTCCCGATGTCTGTACACCATTTGATGAAGACCGTAAGGGATTGAATTTAGGAGAAGGCGCTGCATTTTTAGTTTTAGAAAAAGAATCAGATGTTGCAGGGAAAAAAATACATGCAACATTAACCGGCTATTGCAATGCCAACGATGCCTTTCATGCCTCTTCATTGTCAGAAGAAGGTGAAGGGCCATACAGGGTAATGAAGGACGCACTCAGTAATGCAAAACTGGATGCTGCTGAGATTGACTTTATAAATGCACATGGAACAGCAACTGAAAATAATGATCAGGTAGAAAGTGTAGCCATGCTTCGCCTTTTTGAAAAAGTTCCTGCTTTTGCATCTACGAAATCATACACCGGTCATACTTTGGGTGCAGCAGGAGCTGTTGAAGCGCTTTATTGTATTCTAAATCTTACGGGGCAGGAACTTTTTCCGGGTCTTCATTTTAAAAAACCTATACCCAGATTAGGTTTGGAGCCAGTTCAGGCACATAAAAAAACTCCTTTGACACATATCATGTCAAACTCTTTTGGCTTTGGAGGTAATTGTTCATCATTGATTTTTTCCAAAGCCTGAATCCGTGTTTTATATACATCAAACATCATGCATATCGCCTCAGCAAACTTTCTGGGATATTGATATCAATACACTGCATGAACCGGTAGAGAAGAAACTATTTGCAATCGAACCTTCTTATGAAGACTTACCGGCCGGCGTATTAAGACGAATGGGTAAATCAGTAAGAATGGGAGTAGGGGCAACAATGCCTATTTTTCAAAATTATCCTAAGCCGGATGGTATTATTATAGGATCGGCAAGTAGTGGAAAAGATGATTGCATAAAATTCCTGAACCAGATCATTGACTATGATGAAGGGATGTTGACCCCTATGAATTTTGTGCAGAGTACACCCAATGCGCTCGCTGCACAAATAGGTTTATTGACAAATAACCATGGTTATAATATCACACATTTACATCTCGGGCTTTCTTTTGAATTTGCAATGATAGATGCTGATATGATGCTCCATGAAAATCCATCACACAGCTACCTGCTTGGTGCAGTGGATGATATCTCTACACATAATTATTATTTCGAAGACAAGGGGGGCTGGTATAAAAAAGAAGTTATTTCCAATAAAGTATTATATGAGTCAATTTCTCCTGGCAGTATAGCAGGAGAAGCCGCTACGGTTTTTTTGGTAAATAAAACCCAGACCGCTTCGCTTGCAAAAGTGCTTGCAGTGGATAGTTTGCATAGTGAAGATGAAATGGTTTTGAAAGAAAAGTTGCAAGACTTTCTCAAAAAAAATTTACCTGCAGGCGAAAAGATTGATTTGTTATTGACAGGAGAGAACGGGGATCAACGTTTGATGAAATATTATTCAACATGCGAATCAGAGTTGCGGGATGTAACAATAGCCCGTTTCAAACATATGAGTGGCGAATACCCAACAGCAACAGCAATGGGCCTTTGGTTATGTTGCGAGATTTTAAAAAAACAAAATATTCCTCAGCACATGATCAAAAAGGATGCATCCATAAGTAATTATAAAAATGTGCTTATGTACAACAATTTCAAAGGCATACAACACAGTTTTATTTTGTTGTCTGATTAATAAAAAACAACGCTAACCACCAACTTTATTATAGAGGGCAACCATCCATCTGCGTGGCATTATCCTTACTACAGAAGCCAATATAGAAGCCAAAGCGCCGGGGATTATTACCAGTTTTCCATTAATGGTTTTACGAACTGCAATCTCTCCAACTCTTTTCGGGCTTACAGCCATCTGCATGCCCAGCCAGCCAAGATTCTTTTTTGTTGTCTCTTTAATCTCAGGTTTGGTAAAAACAGGACCCGGACAAAGGACACTTACACTTATGTTTTTTTCCTTTAATTGATACCGCAATGAATAACTAAAAAAAATTACAGCAGATTTAGTGGCGGAATACATATTCTTGGAAGGGATTGGTGCAAACCCTGATAAGCTACCTACATTTAAAATATAGGATGGCGCATTCTTTTCTAATAATGGTAATAATGTTAGGCTGAGTGCCATCACTGATTCCACATTCAGATCTACCATATACCTTAAAGAGTCTAAGGACAATGATGATAAATAATCTTTAGCTCCACCAAAACCGGCGACATTACAAAGCATTTTTAAATTTATATTTTTATCAGTGCACCATTTTGCTATGTCAGTTGCAGCTTCTTTTTTACTCAGGTCCAGCTGCAAAAGTTCTACATGAATGTTGTACTGTGATTCAAATTTATTTTTTGCAGTTACCAGGCTGTCTTTATTCCTTGCTATCAAGATCAAATTAAATTTCCGCCTCGCAAGCGCTTCTGCAATCGCATAACCTATTCCTTTACTTCCTCCTGCAATCAATGCATAAGGATAGGAATTGGCAGAATCAGAAAATAGTGGAAGGGTGCTTGTAAAAGCATCTGAAATTGTATGATCATTTTGAATGCTGTTGGTTTCAATGACCTGCGCATTCCCATTTATTGAAATATAGGATATAAAAATCAGAGAAAATATTATCCTCATGAGTGTGTTTTAGTTTTCAAATAAAATTCATTGTTGGGAGGATAATTCAATTAGTTTATTATAAAGTATTTCTTGAAATATTATAAGACAAAAAAATTAATTCCGTTTAGTGAGTTTCGTATGATGATTAAGTTTGAAGTTTAAGCTCCTGCCGTACACGTCTTTTTTTATCGGCCATTTTCTGATGCAACCATTCGGGCCAATGAGTACTGTCTTCTGCATCATAGATACGAACATTTTGTGAAGCATCCGGCTTTATCAGGTCTTCTTCTTTTAAATCAAGAATTTTGGCTGCTGTCTTTACACCGGAATAGCTGGAGCCGGCCACTCCATGCGACATAATACTTGCACCGCACATATATAAGTTCTCAATCTCAGTATGCGCTGTATGTGAAAACGGGCCTGTTTGCATAAAGCCTTTCTCCGTCCCATATACATTACCGTTTGTTGAGTTGATGTAATGTTCGTTTGTTAAAGGAGTACCTATTTCCAACTGAATAATATGATCACTAATGCCCGGAACAACTTTTTCCAGGCTGTTCACTATTTTTTCATGCAGACGTTCTTTGACTTTTTTATATTTTTCAGATCCAGTGCCTGCATCCTTCATTGTTTTTTTAAAAGAATCATAATCAATGAATGTAACTACTTCAATTGTATGATGATGCCCATTAAAACTTGAGGGGTCTTTGAGTGTGGAGCAGCTTATAAAGAGTGCCGGAAAATCATCTGTTTCCAAAATATCAGTGCCCGTAAGGTCTGCATACAGATCATCCAGATCACGGTCAGGCATCATCCAGATATTTCCTGAATCCAGTCCTGCTTTACGCACATCCATATCTACTGTGATGAAGAACATTAAAGAGGTGACTGAATAACGTGTTTTTGTTAGCTTAGCTTTTAATTTATTACTTATGTTTTCAGGCCCTACCATTTTATAAGTTGCCGTTGGATCCGTATTGGATATAATGTTTTTCGCCATTAATTTTTCACCGTTTGCCAATTCTACTCCGGTTGCCCGAAATTTTTTATTATCATCTGTACGTTCCAATAAAATACGTGTCACACCTTGTCCTGTCCTTATTATACCATTATATTTTTTGATGGCTTTGGTCATAGCTTTTACAATTGCTGCGCCTCCTCCCATTGGATAAAATCCGCCATTGAAATAATGATCCATCAGTGCACAATGCAGGGGAAAACTTGCCCTGGAAGGCGGAAGTCCATGATCGCCACATTGTATATTGATCACTTTTTGTAACAAAGGATTTTTCACATGCCAGTTAACTACTTTCTTTAAACTGAAGAGCCCATATTTTCCTAGATGTCGGGTGCGATATGGAATAGTAATATGGTCCCAGAAACCATTCATTTTAGGTATCAGGTGAATTTCCCTGCTTACATTTCGTACCAGTTCCAGGTATTTTTTTAAACCTTTTTTTTCTGTTGGAAATCGTTCGGCAAGTGATTCATACAAGCAGTCAATATCTGCAGGCATATCAATACGATGTTCTCCTATCCGGCAATGTTCATAAGCTTTGGGGTTCATTCTAAAAAAAACAAGGTCGTTGGCGATGCCCAATCCTTCATACAAATTACTTGTTGATTGTCCTTTATCGAGTAAACCTATATAGTGAACACCGGGACTAAAGCGATGGCCATTAATATAAAAACTATGACACCAGCCGCCGGGTACATAGTGCTTTTCAATTACAGCAACTTTTTGTCCGGCTCTTGCCAGGCAAAGAGCAGCCGATAGCCCTCCTGCGCCCGAGCCAATGATAATGCTGTCGAAATCGCTCATACTACTGTGTTTCCGAAGATAATGACAAAGCTAAAAATAGAAGTTTATCCTCAATATGAAAATGTTTTAAAAACAAAAATTGCATATTCTTTACCTGACCAATAAAGCAAATAAGCGGATAACTTTACTTTAAAAGCAGTCTTGTTTTTATTATCTATTATTGCTTAGAGGTAAAATTTTCTTTATTCATGAGCAAAAAGTTCAGTGCACTTATTTACTTTATTATCGTTGCAGGATTGGGAGGTGCCATCTACTGGATCATAAAAAAGGGGCAGGCATTGCAAAGTCCTTTATTAAATGATACTATTCATCAAAAAAAAGAGTTCTCAAATAAAAATAGTTTTGAAGTTTTCACGGATTCATTTAATGCTCATTTAGCAGAACCACTGACCGTGTTGCTCCTGCAGATTATAGTCATCATTGCAGTTGCAAATCTGTTTGGCTATTTGTTTAAAAAGATCGGGCAACCTGCTGTTATCGGTGAAATTGTTGCAGGTATAGTGCTGGGTCCATCTATCATCGGATTATTATTTCCTCAAATAAACCTTTTTCTATTTCCGGAAACTTCATTGGGAACACTTAATTTTCTCAGCCAGATTGGTTTGATCCTTTTCATGTTTATCATAGGTATGGAACTAGATCTGAAAGCTATTGCAAAACAAGCTTATGGCGCTGTTATCATCAGCCATGCCAGTATCATCATTCCTTATACTTTAGGTATGGCGCTGGCTTATTTTATATATCGAGATTATGCACCAGAAGGTATTTCTTTTTTATCCTTTGCTTTATTTATGGGCATTGCGATGAGCATCACTGCATTTCCGGTACTTGCCAGGATATTGCAGGAGAAAGGTCTTACGAGGTCAAGGCTTGGAGCCATGGCACTTACCTGCGCAGCCGCCGATGACCTTACTGCATGGTGCATACTGGCAGGGGTGATTGCATTGGTAAAGTCGGGTTCTTATGCAAGTGTTTTATATACTATTACACTTGCCATTGCATATATCTTAGTCATGATGAAACTGGTGCGCCCTTTATTGGAAAAATTAAGTATAGTATATGAAAGCAATATAAAAATGCGGACGCCTATAATTGCATTTCTTTTTGTTGTTCTTATTGTATCATCTTATATCACATCCATCATTGGCATACATGCTTTGTTTGGTGCATTCGTAGCAGGAGTAATCATGCCCTCTAATTTCAGTTTCCGAAAAATTATTATAGATAAAATTGAGGACGTAAGCATTGTATTATTACTTCCATTGTTCTTTGTAATAACAGGTTTGAGAACGCAGATCGGTTTGTTGAATGAAACGCATTTGTGGGTAACATTCGGATGGATATTACTGGTAGCCGTCAGTGGTAAATTTGGTGGCAGTGCACTCGCTGCGAGAATGGTGGGGCAAAGCTGGAAAGACAGTTTATCTATAGGTGTATTGATGAATACCCGTGGTTTGATGCAATTGATTGTTTTAAATATTGGATATGATCTGGGAATTCTTTCCCCGGAAATATTTGCTATGATGGTATTGATGGCTCTTGTCACCACGCTGATGACTGGGCCTGCTCTCGACCTGATAAATTGGCTGATACCGGAAAAGTCGGGAACGCAGGCAACAACAACTCTCATGAATGACCCTGTTGAAAAGGAATCAGAAGGTTTTAATTTAAATAGATAAGCCGATATTTAGATAAGAATTAATAAATCCCAAAAATGAAAAAAACCATTTTATCTCTCAGCTTATTTTTTATGGTAAGTACTGTTTTTTCTCAAAGCTTTATGCATGGCGCCGGCATTAACTATTTAGTACGTACTTCCAATGCAGGTGGTGGATATTTTGCATACGGGTTTACTTATTCTCCCCGGTTTAATTTTTTAGAAAACGAAAAACTTTCGATTTCGGTTGGTCTGCCCCTTACCATTGCTATGTCAATTGGTTTCAATGGGTATTTAACATCTATCAATTATGGAACTGTAGTGAATGCACCTCTTATTTTTAACCTCAACATGGGCAGGGGTTCAACCATGGAGAACAGAAATAAGTTTGGATATTTTTTTGGAGGCGGAATGGCCTTTCATCATGGTGATTTAATTGGTGGCTTTCCGGATTTTGAAACGGGTTCGGAAAATGCATTTGGCCCTGCTGCCAATACAGGGATGCGATTTGGTGTTGGTAAAAAGCATAAAAATATTGAAGTTCGGTTTTCTTATATGAAAGGGCTCAATGAAAACAAACCTGATATAATTGGTGTTGGGTGTTTATTTAATTTTTAACAGGAATATTTCAGGGCAAAACGAAGTCATTTTCGAGCGGATAATTCAAGCATTCCTTTTATTTTAAAATAAATAAGATCTTCTTTTTGCAGCGCAGCAGATAAATTAATGATACCATTTTCTTCCAAAGCATATTTCAAAAAAGCCTGTATCATATTTGTTTCCTGTGGATTAATTACTGCTAAAAATTTCATTTCACTTGCTTGTATAAGCTTTGTTTTTTCACCAATCGCCTGTTCTAATATTTCTTTCACCATCTGCATCATACAAACACCTGGTACCACAGGCTGCCCGGGAAAATGTCCTTCAAATATTTTATGACTTGCATTTAAAACCAGCTCAGCTTGTACAGTAAAGCTTGCTGTTTCAATTTTATTGATCGTAAAAAAATCACCTTGCAACATTATTTTTCGAGTTGTTTTAAACCATGGTGAATGCCGCAAACGATTTTATTTGAGTAACCAAACTCAAAACCTTCCAGCTTGAAACTAATTACCTGATAGCAAATAACTCATCTGGAATTGTTGCATTCAATACTTTATTCGTAAAGCGCATAACTGTATTGTCGCCCGATTGCTCCATCAAATTAATACTGATTACGGAAAAATCTTTGTTGTCCACAACAACATTTATCGTTTTGAATATTCCTTTCAGCCCTTTTGTTACGGGTGTCAATTGAATGAGCGAAGCCGATTTATTTTCAAAAATTTTGGTTTTAAAATCAGGATTATTGAACGCTGTTCCCTGCATGCAATCAATCATTATTTTATTAATCTGCTGGAAGAGCTTATTCGATCTTCCTGACATTTTATTTTCTTTTTTTCCGTCTTTCACGAAAACCTTGTCTTTATTCATTATCATCAGGTATTGATAAGGCTGAGTATATTCCATGCGCACCTTGTTTTCTTTTTTAAACCAAAACTTACCCTTAGAAGTAATTTTTTCTGAAAGCATACTCATGTTTTTTTCCTGTACGAAATCACTTTTAATGGACAATGTCTTTTGCGCCGCAGTTGTGAAATCAGTCTTGAATTTTTCAAGATTAGCTACTGGTGCAAAGCCTGGGTATTGTGCTTTCAGTGAAAATGAAGAAACTACCAACAACAGTATTAAAAATATTTTATTCATAAGCTTTCAAATTTAAGAATTTGTCTAAAGGGATAATATGAAAGCCTCTTTTTTTAACTTCTTTTAAAAATTCTGGTAGTATTTTCAATGTGGTGAGGGAAGTATCATGAAAAAGAAATATTGCACCTGGTTTTATTGACCGGCTGATCTTAGTGAGCAACTTATTTTCATCCCTGATCACGGTATCCATTGATCTTACGCTCCAGCCTACAGAAACGTAATTGCCTTTAATGATTGCTTTTGCCAGATTGGGATTTGTAACTCCATACGGTGGCCGGAATAATTTTGGCTTTTCCCCAATAACTTTTTTCATTTCACTGTCCATCCTTTTCAGATCAGTCAGCATTTTTTTCGAAGAGAGTAAATCGAACCAGAAATGATGAGAAAAACTATGGTTTCCGATTATATGTCCTTCGTCAACTATTTGCTTTAGAATATTTTCATTCCCTGCTATGCGATTACCAATGCAAAAGAATGTTGCTTTGATGTTATTAAGCCTGAGTAGCTCTAATATCCCGGGTGTATAATTTATTGACGGGCCATCATCAAAACTGATTGCTATTTCTTTTCTATCTGTATCGGCTGAACAAATAACATTAATAAAAAAATTGGATCCTACATAGTAACAACCATAGAAAACGATTAAGGAATAAACAAATAATACCAGCAGATAAGTATAAAACGGAAGGACATACTTTATATCTATCCCAATCAATACAATAAGCAGGCTGATAAAAAAGATATTTGTATTCCTGAAGTTTAACATGTAGAGATCAAGAACAAAGAATGATGTATGCCTTGATAATGATTATAAATTAAGATTCGTTTGATCTTTTTTTCACCCGGGCCACTATATTCCAATATCGCCGGTATTGTTTCTGATTTAATAATGTTGGCAGCCATCCATAAAGCAAAAGCGCTTGATGTCGGATACTCGCCGCATAGATTTTTATAGTTCACAGTTTGGTTTTTACTAAAAATGCTTTGTGCTAACTGATCAAATATTTGATCTGACCGGTTGTCTCCATTTTTACCGGTTATCACCAGTTCAATATCATTACATGTAATAGAATGATGATTCAAAAACGATAAAATTTGGTCTTCAATTTCCGGTATTCCTTTTGGTTTGTAAAAAGTAGCTAAGGCATCAAGCTTTGCATAATCAGTATCAGAGGGTTCATTTGCCAGTAAGAAAAAACTTGCACCTTCGCCTGCTATCGTTCCTTTGGTCCCGGCTTCGCTGCCTGAGTGTCGGGCAGGAATCACGGTTGTTTTAAATAATGCAAGGTTCGAAACGGGCCCTTGCTTGTATAAGCCCATTCTGTTTAAAATCGTATGACTGATATTAGTAATTTCATCAACAGCGCCCACCAATACATTTTCTGCTTCTTTTTCTTTCAACAACATCATACCATCAAGTAAAGCGCTTTCAAAAGAAAATCCCCGGTGAACAAACGCATTATTATAATTATTGCATTGCAAGATCAAACCAATCTGTGCACCAATAGTGTTATGTGTGGATTGAATAAATGCAGTAGGTGTCAGTAATTCTTCGTTGAACTCAACCATTCTTGTTAAGAATACACCTGTATCTTCCATGCAACCATAAGCAGTGCCTGTTATAATTGCATCAGGCATCTTCACACCTGCTTCCAGCAGACATTCTTTAGCAGCGGCTACACCCATTCGTATGATCCGGCTCATTCTTCTAATGAGCTTTACATCTATTAATTCTTTGTAATCAGGTTCTATACAAGCGAGGCGATTGCCATGATAAACAACAGGTTCATTAAGAAATGAGAGATGGCCAAAGGTCTTTTGGGGTGAAATATTTCCGGTTGCCCTTATATACATTTCCGTTTTTATAATTTAGAAAAGATCAATGAAGAACAATTGCCTCCAAAGCCAAAGGAATTGGTGAGTACATGCTTTACGGGTGCATTTTTTATGAAATCAGTTACCGGGATAAAAGGTAATTCCTTCATCGGGGTTTGCAAACGAAGATTAGGATAAATAATGCCATACAGTAATGAGAGCACTGAAAACACTGCTTCTATTCCCCCGCTTGCACCAAGTGTATGTCCGGTAAAACCTTTAGTAGAACTCATTTTAGGATAATGCGGATGAAACAATCTTTTGATTGCCGTTCCTTCTGACAAATCATTATTCAAAGTTCCCGTACCATGCAAGTTGATGTAATCAATATCTGCAGGCTGCAAACCACTTTTTTTTAATGCTCCCCTCATGGCAAGGAATGACCCGGTGCCATCAGGTGAAGAAGCGGTTTGGTGATAGGCATCATTAGCATTGCAATATCCGCTCAGCATCACATCTGGCTTTTTCTTTAATGAAGCAGCAACTTTTTCTGACACCAACACAATATAACCTGCACCTTCACCCAAATTGAGACCACTGCGGTGTTCATCAAAAGGCTGGCAAAAGTCGTCATCGAGTATCATGAGTGTATTGAAACCGTTCAGTGTAAATTTTGTTATGGCATCTGCACCACCAGCCACTACCACATCAAGTATATTATTTTTTATAAGCCTTGCACCAAAAAAAATTGAATTGGCGGATGAAGAACAAGCCGTACTAATAGTAGTTATATAATTTTTAATTCCCAAACCATCGGCGACAAGTTCGGTAACACTTCCACATTCATGATGCACTACATCACGCAATTTCCCATTTTGATTATCCGCAAGAAATTCTGTAAAAAACTTTTCAGTTTTGTCCATTCCTCCAACTGAATTGGCCGAAATAAATCCACTACGCCATTCAGCAAAATTTTCAATACCTGCATTATTAATAGCTTCTCTCGCAGCGATCATACTTAATAATGCGGTACGGCTTTTTGTAGCAGGCAAAGCAGCAAGTTGTGCAAGATCATCATTGTCCAACTTCACTTCAGCTACAGGAATTTTCTCCTTATGTGCAGAATTAGAAAAAAACATTTTACCCATTCCAGCCTGTCCGTTTTCAAGTGCATAAAGGCATTCGGCTACATTATTCCCAATTGCTGAAATGGCGCCTGTGCCTGCAACAAAAACGGATTGACTCATATTTATACATTCCTTGATTGATGAGCAGTTATATATTCAGCCATAGTCTTTACCGAGCGAAATACTTTTGGTCCTTCATCTGCATTCGAAAGTTTGATCTTGTATTGTTGCTGCAGCAGCACGATCAGTTCCAGCGCATCTATTGAATCTAATCCAAGGCCTTCCACAAAAAGCGGCTGATCGTCACCGATATCTTCCGGTTTTATATCCTGCAAATTCAACTGTGCAATGATCTGAGTTTTCAGATCAGCTATAAGTTTATCCATTTTCTAACTTGTATATTTTATTAATGTTCTCTTTTGTAAATGAGTGTTTTACTTCCGGCTTGCCTTTTTCCACCAAAAACAAAACAGCTTTATAATTATGATCTAATACCTCTACCCAACCGCAAATGCAACACTGTAATATATTATTATTAATCAGGTTGCCCACATATTGTTCCATAAAACCGGCATCAAATTCGTCAAAAATAAAAAAAGCATTCTCGCCTTTAAAATTATGCCTGATACAAATCTCACCAATTACTATATTAGGCAATGTATATACAAACAAAGCCGGAGAAGCAATGCTTTTGGCAGTTTCATAATATTTGATATCCGTATCAAGGCTCGAGCTGGCATTTGCTAATACAACACCTATATTTTCAGGTTTATAATCGGCTGCATTAAAATTATCTTTCAACAATATTTCTGCTGCCAGCCATCCCAGCTTACTCAGATTATCCATTTTGTAAAACTTCGGATAATTTATTCCTAAATGTTTGTATACTGAGATCAGGAAATTAACAGGATCAACATCCTTGTTTTCAAAGACTGACTTTTCGTTTTTATAAACAACGTGATTGCTGATTACACAAGTGGATATGATTTTATTTTCTGTGTTCAAAGCAATTATAAATCTTCGGCTAATATTTTTTCAATCTCAATTACCCTGGCAAGTTTCACGAGCGCTGTATCATGATCTTTTACATAAGGATTGTTCAGGTCCCAAACATAACCTGCCAATACCGAACATATCATACTTTTCAATTCTGGCTTTTGCTTTGCTGAAAAGAATATGGTATCTAATGTGCCTTCGTACCATGCCATTACATAAGACCTGAAAGTATTTATTCCCTGCATCATAGGCTCAGTATATTCTTTATTCCAATTTATATTTTCCCCCTTTAGCTTGCGGATAACCAGACCTGCTGCTATCTGGCTCGACACAGTGGCAAGCGTAACACCCGATGAAAAAACAGGATCAAGAAATTCTGTTACATTGCCTGTTAGTACAAAACCGTCACCATAAAATGTTTCGGAAGTAGTGGACCATGATTCCAGAACCCGGGGTTCAAAAATCATTTCCACATCCTTAAAACGCTCACGCAAATAAGGTTCCGATGCCATTAATGTACGGAGTTGTTCTTCATTGGTGCCTTCGTTTTGTGAAAAAAATTCAGGAGTGCCTACAAATCCTACTGACGCATTTCCATTTGAAAAAGGGATTATCCAAATCCAAATTCCTTTTTGATGTACTATAATCGTAATGCGGTTGGGTTCATCATCCAATGTCCTTTTTGTATCTTTTACATGGGTAAACAATGTTTTACGCGGTGGGAGATTAGAAGGTTTTTCCAGGTTGAACAAACGTGGAATCACCCTGCCGTAGCCACTGCCATCAATTATGAACTTTGCTTTTATATTAATTTTGTTGCCATCAATATCTTCAACAGTCGTTACAGAATCCGAACCCATAAATTCAATACCCGTAACTGTTGATTGGTAGCAAATAGGTACTCCCATTTCTTCAACTGTATCCGCAAGTATTTTATCAAAATCCGCACGGGGTGCCTGCCAGGTCCAGGTCCAGCCGGCAGTAAACTGGTCGGCAAATGAATAATCACAAATCACTCCTTCCTTTACGAACTTGGCGCCGAATTTTTCCTGAAAATTTTTTTCTGCAATGGCTTCTATGAAACCCGCTTCAGACAAGGCTTCCATGCAGCGAGGCAACAAACTTTCTCCTATCACAAAACGGGGAAATTTCAATTTCTCAACAATCTTAACCTTTAAGCCTGCCTTATGTATAATAGAAGCAGCAACGGTTCCCGAAGGCCCCGCGCCAATTACAAGCACATCTACACTTTCCGTTTTCATTGATCGTTTTTCAATTTTTATTGCATTTTAAGAGCGTTTGGCTTAATCCAATGTTATCAATTTGTTCTACAATATGAAAACCCGCTTCTTCAATACATTTAAAAAATACTTCTGAACTATACATCTGGCTGTTACCATTGGCAAGGGCAGTAAAATATATTGAAGTTTGCTGCAAACAAAAGGCTGCTATTTCATAGCGTTGAATATCCCAAAAAGGCTCCAGTATTATTACCTGGCCTTTATCGTCAAGTGCATTATGACATCTTTGTAAAATAGAAACAATGGCTGCTTCAGAAAAACAATCTAAGAACTGGCTCATCCAGATTACATCAAATCCTTTGGGTATTTCAACTGATTCATCTAAAATATTTGCCGGTATAAATGAAACTCTTTCGCTTAATCCAAGCTTTTCTATTTTTGTTTTTGCTACATTTAACTGACCGGGCAAATCCATAATAGTGATATGTATATCAGGATTATTTGTTGTTGAAGCAATGGCCCATTTTCCAGTATTGCCACCTATATCAAGAATATTTTTTACGCCGTTTTTGTAAACATGTTGTAATACAAGTGGGAAGGCATCATCAGAAAAAAAGTGATCAAAATTGAACCAGCTTTTTTGCGCCTGTGCAGGCAATTGAGATATTCCCTCGTAAATAGTTGGCCATTCTCCAAATTCTTTTAGCCCGGCCGGTTTACCTGTTTCTATACTTTCATCCAGATAAAAAAGACCTTTATAATTTACATCGTGCATAAAATCCATATTGGTTTTGGTCAATGGATCATTTAAAATAAAATGGCCTGTCTTTCCTAACGTGTATTTTTTTTCATTTACAAGCACCAGGCCGAGACCCAAACCTGATTCTAATAAAACGCGGACACCATATAATGGCAGCTCCACTTTAGCGACTATTTCTTCTATAGTTAATCCATCGTTCCCACTGTCTTCTATTGTTTTTAAGATGCCTGAATTCCTTAGTACCCTTGCTACCTGGAATATCACTGGACCAAATGCGATCCACTGAGCAGCTTCTTTGGCTTCGAAAGCCGACTTTTTATTTTTAGAGAAAAAATTCATTTGAGCAAAATAAGCTTAGAAGTAATTATAATTTATTTTTTTATGATACCGGCATTAGTTTTCGATAGCCCGCCCGAACGTTCTTTTTTATATAACTTTTTGATACCAGCGTTCGGAACGGGCGGGCATCTTCGTTGCGCCTGCCTGGCGGTAGGCAGGTCGCATACTTGTACGGTTGGTTCTTTTATGAGCTATGATACAGCATTTCCTAAAAGTCAACTTTTTTTTATACAAAAGAATCAAATTGCTAAGCGCAACCTGATTAGTAAAAAAAATAATAACCTAAATCCATGAATATCATTTCCGATAGGAATGTAATACGAAAATAATGATGTTGCATACCTACGGCATGCATTACATAACGATGATTGGTAATCTACAAATATTTCATGCCTACGGCATTGATCTCATAAAACCTCTCATAAATAAAAAGAGAAAGAACGTGAGGCACCATATCCTACAAATATTTAATGCCTGTACTACACTAAAAAAATCTATAAATCAATTTTGCTTGCTGAATATTATCGCAGCATTACAACTTCCAAAACCGGAAGCTGTTTTCAGGCAATTTTGTAAAGGAGCTTTATATAATGTGTTGCAAATATTTACGGGTTTGGTTACTCCCAGGTTTTTAAATCCTAAAGTGGGTAACATAAGGTTTTCTTTCATTGAATGAAAGGAAACAATTGATTCAATAAGACCTGCAGCTCCCAATGTATGACCATAGTAACCCTTCAGGCTATTTACAGGCACTGATTGTAAGTTCGCCAATGTTATTGCTTTTGCTTCCATTTCATCGTTATACACAGTAGCTGTACCATGTGCCGAAATAAAATCAATATCTGTGGCGGACATGCCTGCATCGTCCATGGCTTTGGTAATAGCCTGTGATAGTTCTTCTCCTGTTCGCGAAGGACCTGAAATATGATTGGCATCGTTGCTCACAGCTCCCGATAACACCTTGATGTTATTCGACCATTCTTTTTTGGAAGATAGAATAATAGTAGCTGCACCTTCACCCAGGTTTATACCGTCTCTCGATGCATCGAATGGTTTGCAATGCCCGGCACTTACAGCCTGGAAAGATTGAAAACCTGATAATACAAATTTTGAAATAACATCTGCACCTGCAATTACTGCATTTTCGAATTGGCCTGATCGGAGCATGCGCATACCTGTAATGATGGCAAGCAATCCCGAAATACAAGCATTGGAAATTACAATAGGTTGATTTGCAAATCCAAAATAACCGGCAACTAATTTCGCAGAATGATGTAATGCAACTCTCTTCTGCAATGATGGATTAACCGTTTCTGTTTCCAGCAAACTTATATTGCCTTTGGTAGTAGAAATGATAAGAATTGTTTTTTTATCGCCCGGTGCAATTCCACTATCCGTCAATGCATCAGCCATAGAAGCGATCAGCAGTTGTTCAAACTTTGTATAAGTGGTTTTATCATTGCCCTTAATAAAATTTTCATTTCCTTCAAATAGTGAAGCAAAAAAAGGTTGATCAGACATGGCCGGATTTTCCTGTTTTCTTACTCCGGAAACCCCTTTTTTCAACTGCTCAAAATTTGCAGCAGTGGTACTACCAAGGGGAGAAAAAATATTATCGGCAGCAATAAAAACGTCAGTCATTATTCATTTGGGATTAAATAAATTCATGTTTCTTTTTCCACTCTTCAAAGAATGGCGGATTAGCTAATTGCAGCAATGATTCTTCTTTATCTAAAAACACTTGTATGGACGATCCCGTTGCCACCAGGACACTTGTTACAGAATGGAAAAGGCGATAAGTAAATTTAATTTTGGCTGCATCGGTGGGTATGTATTTTGTTTCTACAATTACCCGGTCGCCATAGCGAAGCGAACTTTTAAAATCACACTGAACACTTACTACCGGTATTACGAATCCCTGTTTATAGACATCGAGATAGCTAATGCCATGCTTATGTCCAAAAGCCTCCCTACCTACTTCAAAATATGATATATAGTGTCCGTGCCATACCATTCCCAAAGGATCTGCCTCATTGAAACGTACTAACACCTCTGTACGATCCGACAATTCTGATTTCATTTTGCGCTGCTGAATTTCGATTGCCACTCCTGATATTTATTCTTCTTAATACTTTGAATCAAGTTATCATGGTGGAAGCCCAGTAGTTACGAAACCCTATGCCACCCGACGTTTTGCTAACCATACGTTCGGTCATCAACACTTTTTTCGATTTCATGTCTATAAATGTAACCCAAATAGATGCATCTGCATTTTTGTCCACTTTGCGCATGGCTTCCATTACAAAAAGCAAACCTACCCCTTGCTTTCCGGGGAAGTTCAAACCTTCAACGATGGTTGTAATATCACTTTCTTTAAAACGATTAAAATCGGTTGAATTAGTTGAAAGTATCTCATTAATATTTGCTTTTTCATTCCTCTCATTTACAGGCCCTATATCTGTATTGACAACAGATTTGTTTAATGCACTT
>MWVT01000035.1_pt1 | contig 21173 bp, 18 predicted proteins | sample 1047201 | NCBI WGS metagenome assembly MWVT01 (sample SAMN06349988, study PRJNA376086) | soil metagenome | isolation source: TG5-1 sample Antarctic (ecotone) soil | place: Antarctica | collected 2015-01-13 | reverse complement strand
CAATCAAACTACTTCTTAAAATTGCTATTACTGCTTTATGCTTCTGGTACATTTCAACAAAAATTGATTTCTCAAAAGCCTGGGATGCTTTGTTAAAAGCAGATTGGTGGTTTTTGTTATTGGCTGTTCTTTCTTTCATGTTCTCCAAATTAATGGCAGCCTTCCGGTTAAATATCAACTTCAGAAATATTAATATCCGCATAAGCGAATGGAGAAATATTAAACTCTATTGGTTAGGGATGTTTTACAATTTATTTCTTCCCGGCTCGATAAGTGGAGATGCTTATAAAGTAATCATTTTAAATAGAAAGTTTAAAACGCCTTATAAAAAAACAGGAGCTGCCGTTTTATTGGATAGGTTCAGTGGACTGTTAGCATTAGGAATAATTTTATCTATTTATGGAACAATTGTTCTTGATAATAAAATTTACGATGCAATTTTAATTGTCGGTTCTGTATTGGCCATTATAGTGTTATACGTCGTTGTAAGGTTTTTTTTTACTGATTTTCTACCAGGCTTTTGGTCCACTTTTTTATGGGGAATGGCGGTTCAAATTTTCCAGGTGGTTTGTTTGTATTGCGTATTGAGCAGCCTCCATATTCCCTTACGCCAACCTGAATGGGTTTTTATTTTTTTAGTTGCTTCTGTAGTGTCTGTGTTACCTATTTCGTTGGGTGGAGGGTTAGGCACAAGAGAGTTTGTATTTGTGCAAGGCGCTGATTATTTTCATTTAGATGCACACCTTGGAGTAATCATAAGTTTATTGTTTTACTTAAGTAATGTACTTTCTTCTGTTTGGGGGGCCTATTTTATTTTTCATGATCCTCTGCAAGAGTGAATGGTGAGTCATTAATATTAGTATGCCAAAATTTACTTAGTCGAAAATCACTAAATTTCAATCATCAAACTCTCTGTCCCGGTCAATTATCTTTGCGCCCTTAAAGAATGTTGGTGCAACAAAAAAATTTCTTCGATACATATTTCTGGTTCTTATTTCTTTTATCTCTTGTCCTTTTATTTCCGTCCTTAGGAAAAACTCCTTTGTGGATCTATGATGAAGTCCGCAATGCAGAATGTGCCCGCGAAATGTGGGAACGAAAAGATTGGATCGTACCAACTTTCAATGGCGGGTTAAGAACATTAAAACCGCCACTTCACTATTATTTTATGTTTGGAGGTTTTGAAATGTTTGGCATTACAGAATGGGGCGCCCGTTTTTTTTCGGCCATTTTTGGAGTGCTGACTATTTTACTGACCTATTTTTTTGTTCAGCGATATTCCACAAAACTGCATGCTCTTATTACCGGTTACATTCTTTTAGCTTCCACTCATTTTTTATTTCAGTTCCGGATGTCTGTACCAGATCCCTATTTGATTTTTTTTAATACACTTTCTTTATTTACTGTTTATGCTTATTTTAAAGAAAAAAGATTTAGCTGGTTAATTGTGGCTGCCGGTGCTTTTGGGTTGGGCGCCTTAGCCAAGGGACCGGTTGCTATTGCTTTGCCAGGTTTAGCTATTTTTTGCTGGCTGATTTGGGAAAGAAATCTGAAGCAATTATTTCACTGGCATATTATTATAGCCATTATTATTGCATTAGCTGTGGCACTGCCCTGGTATATTTTAGTAGATAAAGCAACAAATGGTGAATGGACGGAAGGCTTTTTTTTTAAGCATAATCTTGGCCGGTTCTCCGAACCAATGGAAGGACATGGAGGTTTGTTTATTATTGTTCCCATTTTTATTTTAGCAGGATTACTACCTGCTTCTGTTTTTATAGTAGAATCGTTAAAAGGATTTAATAAACATTTTAAAGATCCATTTCTCAAACTTGCATTTTGCGTAACGATTGCGTTTGTGGTTTTTTATAGCGTTTCTGGTACCAAGCTGCCAAATTACCCAATGCCATGTTATCCTTTTATTGCTATGCTGCTTGGATATTTTATTCAGCAAGTTTTAACTGGAAACGCAAAGACTAGGTTTTATCCATTTATTCTTTTATTGATTATCAATACAGCATTACCCATCGGATTGTATTTTGGAATTAAAAATGAAATTGAATTAAAAGGAGAGGAACCGAAAGCACTATTGCTCCTGATTTTAACCGTTGGTTTAATTGCATCAATAATCATTTATAAAAGAAAGGGGTTTAAATATGCCGTCTCAAGTTTAATGATCATCTACACAATATTTAATCTTGTGTTCTTCAACTATCTATATCCGGCAGTGTATAAAAATAATCCGATGTCAAAAACAATTGACGAAGTAAAAAAATATAATACAGTTGTTGCTTATAAAACCTTTCATCCTTCCTATACCTATTATTTACCTGGGCGAGTCAGGGTTTTTGACCAGGTTGATTCTTTGCAACAATTTCTAAATAATAACCAGGCAATCATTATTACGCGTCAATCATCTTTACAAGAGCTGAGTTTATTGAAATTAGATACCGTAGCTATTCATCATGATCTGTTTGAATCATCTACTACTTCGTTGTTAACAAATGAAAGGAAATAAATTCTACGATAAAAAAAGGGCTCTGTGAGCCCTAATCTATTCAATTGAACTTTGTTTTTACAAAGCCATCTAAAAATGAAAATCTTGGATTTTAGGTTGAAGGTCTTTATCAAATACAATGCCTTAAGATCAAAATATGATACTTATTATTATCTTATTATCCTTACAATTAAAAGACAAAAATTTAATAAAGTAATTGTTTTACCATCAACTTCATTACAGTAGTTGTTACCCTTCCTCACCAGTCTCATAATTAATCGGGCAGGGCTTTCGTCTTTTCTGATATAAAAACCACTCCAAAAATTACTCAGCTGAAACTTTACCTTTAGATTTAGCTATTACTTCTTCAGCTATATTATTAGGAGCGGGGGCATAATGCGAAAATTCCATGGTTGATGAGGCACGCCCTGAACTTAAAGAACGTAATTGTGTTACATAACCAAACATCTCACTCAGGGGAACTTTTGCTTTTATTACCTGTACGCCAGCACGTGTATCCATTCCTTCCAACATTCCACGCCGACGGTTTAAATCTCCGGTAACATCACCCATATATTGATCTGGTGTTAATACTTCTATGCGCATGATCGGTTCTAATAAAACCGGCTTTGCTTTTCTTGCTGCTTCGCGGAACCCTTGCCTGGCACAAAGTTCAAACGACATTGCATCGGAGTCAACCGCATGGAAAGATCCATCATATACCCTGATCTTCATATTATTTACAGGATAACTGGCTAACACACCAGTACCCATGGAATTCTCAAATCCTTTTTGAATAGCCGGTACAAATTCACGGGGGACCGAGCCACCAAAAAGATCATTTACAAATTGAAAATATTTATCAGGATTTGCTTCTTTCCAATCTTTATCAACTGGACCAAGTTCAAACATAATATCGGCAAATTTACCACGACCACCCGTTTGTTTTTTCAATACTTCTCTATGCTGTACTGTTTGATTGAATGCTTCTTTATAAGCCACCTGCGGTGCACCTTGGTTTACTTCCACCTTAAATTCCCGGCGCATACGGTCAACAATAATTTCAAGATGTAATTCTCCCATTCCGGAAAGAATAGTTTGTCCTGAATCTTCATCTGTTTTTACACGCAGCGTTGGGTCTTCTTCTACTAATTTAGAAATAGCAAGACCCATTTTATCAACGTCAACCTGAGTTTTCGGTTCTACTGCTACAGATATCACCGGCTCCGGAATAAACATATTTTCTAAAGTGATCGGGTGGTCTTCGTGACACAAAGTATCACCTGTTTTAATTTCTTTAAAACCGACCGCTGCGCCAATATCACCTGCTTCAATAAAATCAATTGGGTTTTGTTTGTTGGCAAACATCTTCATAATACGTGAGATGCGTTCCTTTTTACCGCTTCTTACATTCAATACATAAGAACCTGCATTCAGGTGGCCGGAATAAACACGAAAAAATGCAAGGCGACCAACAAAAGGATCGGTCATGATTTTAAAAGCCAAAGCAGCAAAGGGCTCTTTTGCATCTGGCCTACGTTTCTCTTCTTCACCAGTTTCAGGATTGAGGCCTGTTACGGCTTCAATATCCATTGGGCTGGGTAAATAACGGCAAACTGCATCTAATGCTGTTTGTACACCTTTATTTTTAAAAGACGATCCACACATCATTGGTACAATACTAAGATCGATAGTTGCTTTTCTTATCGCTTCATGAATTTCATCTTCAGAAATTGTATCAGGATCGTCAAAGAACTTTTCCATCAATGTATCATCATATTCTGCAACTGCTTCAATCAATTTTGCTCTCCAATCCGCAACCTCTTCTTTCATATCTTCCGGCACCGGAATTTCATCAAAGGTCATACCTTCTGTTTCCATGTGCCAAACAACCCCTTTGTTAGTAATTAAATCTACCACACCTCTGAAATCATCTTCTGCGCCAATTGGTAATTGTAAAGGCACTGCTTTAGCGCCAAGCATTTCACGAACCTGGTTAACCACCATTAAAAAGTCAGCACCGGAACGATCCATTTTGTTAACGAAACCTATACGTGGCACACGGTAACGGTTTGCCTGGCGCCAAACGGTCTCTGATTGAGGTTCTACACCGTCCACAGCAGAAAACAACGCGATCAAACCATCCAGTACACGTAATGAACGCTCTACTTCTACTGTAAAATCAACGTGACCCGGCGTATCAATGATATTGAAAGCATATTTTTTTGTATCTCCTGTAACTTTTCCTTTATCGGTGGGAAAATTCCACTGGCAACTTACAGCAGCAGAAGTAATGGTAATACCTCTTTCTTTTTCCTGCTCCATCCAATCCGTTGTTGCCGCCCCATCATGTACTTCACCTATTTTATGGATCATACCAGTGTACCGCAAAATACGCTCGGTTGTAGTTGTTTTACCGGCATCAATGTGAGCAGCAATACCAAAGTTGCGTTGAAATTTCAAGTCTGCCATGTTTATTAGAATTATGTATTATGCTTTTTTAAAATCCCTTTTCTTAGAAAAACAAATAATATTACCAACATATCTAACAACTTTCAATTGCCAGTCCTACGCTCCTTTCATCTGTAACAAAATCTTTCCGTTCTTATATGATTGCTGGGTAATTTTTTCATGTCTTCTCGCCTATTGTATAGTTGTGATTCAACTAAAAAAAATAGAAAAATTTAAGCTGAAATTTTAAGGGTGCAAAGGTAATGAAATACAATACATTTACTATTTTGACAAAAACAATGTTTGTTAAAGATGAGTGGATTTGATTTCAAGAATAAAAATCCAATCGAAATATTTTCAATGCTTGCATAATTTTTGCAAATCATTTACATCGTTGTAACTTGTAAAAACAAAATTTTTTAACTCTCACTCAAAACCCATTTACATGGCAAAATCAACTAAGAAAGCCGCGAGTAAAAAATCAGCTTCCAAAAGCTCAGGCGGCAGGGCTTCTTCATCAAAAGGTGCTTCTAAGAGTTCGTCTTCTGGTCGCAGTGCTTCTTCTTCAAGCCGTGGCGGCTCCAGCAAAGGAGCTTCCAAAAAATTCGGGTGGCATGAGCAAATCTGCCAGCAAAAGTTCATCATCACGTAGCGGAGGTTCTTCAAAAGGAACATCTAAAACTGCTTCATCAAGCCGCAGTGGATCTTCTTCAGCAAGAGGTGGATCATCGTCCAAAAGCGCATCAAAAAAAGGAACAGCATCACGGGGGGGCACTTCCAAAAGTTCATCTGGTGGGCGTACAGCAAGTAAGGGATCATCATCAAGTCGAGGCAATACTCCTTCAAAGAGTGCTGCTTCTAACCGGGGTAGCAGTTCTTCAAAAGGGACTTCATCAACACGTAGTAGTTCTTCAAAAAGTTCAGGCGGAAGAGGTAGTTCTTCATCCAGATCTAAAAGTGGCTCTTCGAAAGGATCATCAGGAAGTTCAGCTTCAAGCCGTGGAGGATCTGCTAATTCCAGAAGTGGTTCAACAAGAAGTAAGGGCACATCGTCACGAAGTGGAACATCATCGGGCCGAGGCTCTGCAAGTAAATCAACATCAAACAGAGGTTTGGCATCAGCTAGTGAAACGACAAAAAAAGCAGTAGCTAAAAAAGGAGGTGAAGCATCCCGTTCAAGTCGCCCAACATCTGGTGGTTCATCTTCCCGCGGCACATCAAAAAGTTCTTCAAGTGGGCGTCGGCGCACAACATCCGGCACAAGTGGAAACGCAAATAATAATGAAAATATACGTTCAACAGGCGGTGATGGCTCACAATATGAAGGGTCTAATATTTCTACAGGAAGTCAAACCCCTGAGGGAGTTACCGGCAGTGGAATGAGAGAGGATGATGATATGGGAGGTTTAGCCACTGACAGAGATGCAAGTGGAACTAACAATGTGGACAAAGATTAATTATATACTAAGCAAAAAAACCATCCAGATATAGGGGATGGTTTTTTTTATAGATAGAATAAATATTATACTTTAAAATGCGCAAAAGCTTTATTGGCTTCTGCCATACGATGAGTATCTTCTTTCTTTTTAAAAGCTGCGCCTTCACCTTTACCTGCTGCTACAATTTCATTTGCCAATTTATCAGCCATGCTGCGACCATTTCTTTCCCGGCTATAACGAATCATCCACTTTATTGATAATGATATTTTTCTATCCTGGCGTACTTCGGCCGGAATTTGAAAAGTAGCACCACCAATACGGCGACTGCGTACTTCAACAGCAGGCGTAATGTTTGCTAAAGCTCTTTTCCAAATCTCATATCCATCTTCACCAGTTTGCTTTCCTACTTTGTCAAGGGCATCGTAAAAAATATCAAATGCCACGCTTTTTTTACCCTGCCACATTATGTTATTTACAAAGCGTGTAACTAGTTTATCGTTAAACCGTGGATCGGGTGCTAATGGAAGTTTTTTTGCCTGCGTTTTACGCATAATCGTTATTTCTAATTATTAATTTCTGATTTCTGATTATTTTTTAGCTGCGGGTTTTGCACCAGCCTTTTCTCTTTTTGTTCCATATTTCGAACGGCTTTGCTTACGATCTTTTACACCAGCAGTATCTAAAGAACCACGAACAATGTGGTAACGAACCCCAGGCAAATCTTTAACACGACCACCCCTAATCAATACAATTGAGTGTTCCTGAAGATTGTGACCTTCGCCCGGTATATAAGCAATTACTTCAATCTTATTTGTCAAACGAACCTTAGCTACTTTACGGAGAGCTGAGTTTGGCTTTTTAGGTGTTGTTGTATAGACACGGGTACAAACTCCACGACGTTGAGGGCAGCTGTCCAATGCTCTTGATTTACTTTTTGCTCTTATTATTTCTCTTCCTTTACGAACTAATTGCTGAATAGTAGGCATTTATGACCTTAATTTTTGGACGGCAAAAGTAGGAGAAAATTTTAGATTTGAAATTTTAGATTTCAGGTTTTTTCGTTTTTAAAAGAAAATTGGGAAATAAACAGGGAATAACTAATATAAGCGTATTAATTTCTGGTCGTATCTTTTTATCATTTTATCACAGGGGTACAAAAAAAGTTCTTTGATAAATCTAAAATCTGCAATTGCAAATCTCAATTCCTTAACTCAATTTCACCATCCATCCATACTTATCTTCTCTTTTATTTTCTCTAATATCTGCAAGCCATTTTTTTACAGTAGGTGCAGTCTGCCATTTGTCAACATCAAAATTCATTACAAAATCTTTATACCGTAATTCTTTAATGAGCGAAATGGTTGCCGCTGTGCCGGTACCAAATACTTCATATAAAACACCTGCCTTATATGCGTCAATTAATTCATCAATACTTACAGGACGTTCTTCTATTGTAAAGCCCATTTCTTTTAACAAAGCAAGAGCACTGTTGCGGGTAACACCATCCAGTATTGTACCTGCCTCTAAATCAGGCGTTACAGCTTTATCTCCGATAATAAAAAATACATTCATTGTGCCTATTTCCTGCACATATTTGTGCTCAAATGCGTCGGTCCATAAAACCTGGTCGTATCCTTTTTTCTTTGCTTGTGCTGTTGCATACATAGCTGACCCATAATTGCCCGCAGCTTTTGCAAAACCAACTCCTCCGGGTACGGCTCGCACATAATGTTCTTCTACATAAATGCGCATGGGTGCATTATAGTACGGCCCGGTGGGACTTAATAAAATCATGAATTTATATGTGTCAGAAGGGCGAACACCAATCAATTCATCCGAAGAAAACATAAAGGGACGAATATATAATGAATGATTTTCTTTTTGTGGAATCCAGGCATGGTCAAGACTTACCAATTGTTTCATCCCCTCCATAAAAATTTCTTCGGGTACAACAGGCATCTGCATGCGATCCGCCGAAATATTGAAGCGACTATAATTATCCTGCGGTCTGAAAATATAAGCATTTCCTTCTTTATCTTTATAAGCCTTTATACCCTCAAAAATAGCTTGCCCATAATGCAATGCTGCAACAGAAGGACTTAATAAAAGAGGTTGATATGGCTTAATTTCTACGTTTTTCCATTCTCCACCTTCATAATCGGCTTCAAGCATATGATCAGTAAAAAATTTTCCGAAGGGTAAGTTTTCAAGATTAAGATCTCTTAATTTGCTGTGCTCAATGCGGGTTATAACAATATCCATAGTAGCAAGCATAATAAAATTAATTTAGGGGTGCAAAGAAACAAAAAAGATATTCAAGATACCTGCGAACAAAAAGATATAAATGAGCTTAAATAATATCACATTATCAACACTTCTATTAACTGATCTATACCCTGATGTTCTAATAGAGAGCTATGCAACACACGTGCCTGAAAAACCTGCACCGGACTACACATGGAAGAGTAAAAAGCGTATTTTAATTATTGTTTCAAAAGGTAATACCAATATAATAAGCGAATCTGAATTAAACTTCCTGAATAATATATTATTAGCCTGCAAATTAAGTTTGGCTGAAGTAGCCATTATAAATTGGCCTATAGCTGAAACGAGTTATGCTAAGTTTCTTGAAACTTTAGAATCCGAGATCATTTTACTTTTGAATATTGACCCAATTAGTTTCGGATTGCCCATTAATTTTCCACAATTTCAAATTCAGGCACACAACAAAAGAATTTATTTGCATGCACCATCTCTTTTAGAAATTGAGAATAATATTGATTTAAAAAAACAATTATGGGCATCTTTAAAACTCTTATTCAGCGTTTGATCCGGGGATTATGAAATTAATTTTTGCTACAAATAATCAGCATAAGATTGCCGAAATCAGATCGCTGCTGCCAGCTAATTTGGAGACTATATCGTTAAAAGAAGCGGGGATTAATATAGATATATCAGAACCATATAGCACATTAAAAAAAAACGCCCTGGAAAAAGCAAGAATAATTCATCAACTTACAAATGTTGATTGTTTTAGTGAAGACACTGGTTTGGAGGTATATGCTTTAAAAGGAGAACCAGGTGTAAAAACGGCCAGGTATGCCGGCGAATATGCCTCGCCTCAAAAAAATATTGAAAAATTATTGAATAATTTATCTACCATTACAAAACGCAATGCTCAATTTAAAACAGTAATTTGTTTAATACAGCAGAATAAAAAAAAATTTTTTGAAGGTATTTGCAAAGGTATTATCACTACAAAGCAAATAGGTGTTGGCGGGTTTGGCTATGACCCCGTATTTATACCCAATGGTGCTGAAACAACATTTGCCCAAATGAAATTAGAAGAAAAAAACCGATATAGTCATCGTAAAAAAGCTTTTGATAAACTGGTAGCATTTTTGAAACAAGAAATATAAATTTATAATATTGAGCGGTTTAAGCAACCAAATAAATGATGATAACGACTTAATAACAGGATGTATTGACGGTAATCGTAAGATACAATATGAGTTATATCAACGTTTTTCTCCTAAAATGTTTGGTGTTTGCTTACGTTATGCAGGCAATACAGAAGAAGCTGAGGATATTTTACAGGAAGGCTTTATTAAAGTGTTTAAAAAAATAGAGAGTTTCCGGCGGGAAGGATCTTTTGAAGGCTGGATTAGACGCATATTTGTCAATACCGCCATTGAGAGCTTTAGAAGAAAAACCTATTTGCAGCCCATAACAGAAAAAGAAGAAAACAACGTTGAGGCAAAATATTTGAGTGTATTAGATAATTTAGCAGAGAAGGACATAATTAAATTGGTACAGCTATTATCACCAGGATACAGAACCGTTTTTAATATGTATGTTGTAGAAGGTTATACGCATAAACAGATTGCTGAAATTTTAGGTATTAGTGAAGGCACCAGTAAATCACAACTTTCCAGGGCAAAAATTATTTTACAGGATTTAGTAAGAAAACATATTGATAAGCAAAAGCAATCGCCATAATGAGCAATCAACTTCAAAATAAATTATTTCATTACGAAGTTAACCCCCCCGAAACTACTTGGGATAAGATTAATTCTTCCCTGAATGAAGAAATAACCGGGATGAATAAACTTTATAATTTTGAACAGGAACCTTCTTCAATTGTTTGGAACAAATTATCCAATCAACTCGATGGCGATACCTCCGGCAATAAAGTTGTCCCTTTTTTTAAGCGTTACCATAAATCTTTACGTTATTTAGGCGCCGCATCCATCATCGCAATAGTTGCTGTTACTATTGCACTTTTTGTAAATAAAGATGCTGTATCAGATGAATTAGTATATCAACCAGTAATTGAAAAAACTAATGCAGATGCATTAAAATTAAAAGATGATTTATCAGAAAATAATATTGAAAAAACAAATAATAAAAACCAGGCTCTTCTACCCAATAGTATTGATACGCAATCCCCCAACTCAAATTCCTTTACCAAAAATAGCCGGTATTTGACTATTGCCAATCAAAAAGGAAATTCTGTAAGATTTTCTCAAAAGGCCCTCCGCGTTTTTAATTGTGCAGAAAACATTACAGCGGTAAATAATAACCGCTGCAAAGAAAACATTCAATTATTACAACAGAAAATGGCCACATCTCTTGTTTCTCCCTCTGGAGATTTTGCCGGCCTGATAGATATGATCAAGCGTTTGGACGAAAATTTGTAAGCTACGCGATGCCACGGGTTAAAATCTTACTTCCGGATAAATTTTTATTTTCTACCTCTATTCCTTTGAGAATTACTGATGTAAATTATGGGGGGCATGTAGGAAATGATTCTATCTTATCTCTTATTCATGAAGCAAGGATGCAATTTTTAAAAGAATTCGGATTGACAGAAATGGAGTTTGGTGGCGTTAGTTTAATCATGAGCGATGTAGCAATTGAATTTAAAAATGAAATATTTTACGAAGACAGATTAAATGCTTTTATAACAATTACTGATATTAACCGTGTTGGTTTTGATATGGTTTATAAACTAGTAAAAACCAATAGTGAGAAAGAGGTATTGGTTGCGATTGCAAAAACAGGCATGGTTTGTTTTGATTATGCCAAAAAGAAAATTGCAGCCGTTCCCCAACAGGTAATTGAATTGTTTATGTCATAAGATTTCATTCCAAATTTTCCAGCTTTCTTCTGCCTGGATCACCAACATGGTATAACCATTAAAAATTTGGGCTCCCCTCTTTTCACCTTCGGATAAAAATTTTGTTTTTACAGGATTGTAAATCAGATCATAAAGTAAATGCTGTTGAGATATTCCATTATAGGGAATAACCGGACATTCATTAATAAATGGAAATGTACCAAGGGGTGTAGTATTTATAATTAACTTATGCCTGGATAAAATTTCAGTAGTTAGATCATCGTATGTAAGCATTGACCCCGCATGTACTTTTCTGCTAACAGTTTTGAAATCTATATTTAATTTTTTTAAAACAAATTGAACGGCTGCAGCGGCTCCACCATTGCCAAGAATTAATGCTTTATTATGATGATTTTTCAACAGAGGAAATATGCTTTTTTCAAAACCAGTTACATCAGTATTATAGCCAGTTAATTTATCCTTTTCTATTTTAATACAATTACAGGCTCTTAATGCTTCAGGAATATTGGAATGGGATAGATAGCCTAAAACCTGTTGCTTATAGGGCACAGTAATGTTAAGGCCTTTTAGGGTGGGATGATTTTTTATAAGTCCATTTAACTCATTGATATCATGGATCGGAAATAATCCATAGCTACAATCATTTATACCTTCAGCTATAAACTTTTCAGTAAAATATTTTTTAGAAAAAGAGTGAGATAACGGATAGCCAATTAACCCAAATAACCGCATCAGGCTTTTTCTTTATTTAAAAACAAATCGAAAGTATCTCCGCGTAAACCAATACGCATGGCCTCTAATGCTAACATTTCAGATGGAGCAATATTTCCAAGATTTACATTACAGCCTAATAATTCAATAAAATATAATTGTTGCGCTTTTTGAGGCGCTTCCCAAATTATTTTTTCACCTGGGATCTGTGTCAGAATTTCTTGTACTAATCCTTCTCTTACTTCTCCTGATCCGCGATAAATACCCACATTACCAGCTTCGCGGGCTTCTGCAATTACATACGCAGAACCTGCCTCCAATTCAGCTTTCATCAATTCAATCCATTTGTAAGGAGGGATGATATGCGCCGCATCTTTGCTACCAACCTCACTCAATACAATAGCAACCTGTGTTAGTTTTTCAATGTATCCGCACTTTTCTGCATGCGGTATATTAATAGAACCATCACTCACTTCTATATAGCCGATACCATAGTTTTTACATACACCTACAAAATCATCAAATTGATTGCGAATCAAAAAAGCTTCAAATAAAGTGCCTCCAAAATAAACAGGTATGTCGTATGAACGATAAACTTCTAATTTTTCCTCCAGGTTGGGCGTAACAAAAGAAGTTCCAAAACCCAATTTTACAAGATCAACATGCGGATATGAAACACTCATAAAATTTTTCGCCTCATTTACACTTAATCCTTTGTCCATAACCATTGTTATACCGGCAGTACGAGGCCTTGCATTTCTTTCCGGAATCTGAGATAGGTTAAAATTCATTAGTAGGCAGTTTGTTTTGTGTAAAGTGGCCGGCGAAATTGAAATTATTTATTATTTTTTCCCTTTGAACGGTTGCGTTTATTACGGGCAATTATATCAACCACTTGAGGGTTTTGCAAAACAGAAGGGTTAAGAACAATAAATTTATTTAAGGTTTTGGGAGATGCGTGAATAGCTGTTTCCAGATAGAGTAATGCTTCCTTTGATTTACCCAAAGCAAATAAAATAGCGCTTAAATAATAATAAAAAATTGATTTGGAATTAGTATGCTCTAATGCTAAAATCGTTTGTTGTCTTGCCTCATTAAAATATTTCGCATTATATAAACAGCGGATCAACGCTACCCAAGCGCTTACATTTTTAGGTTTTGATCTTACAGCAACAGAAAAAAATTGAATAGCCTCTTTTATCAAATTCATTTGCATTTTGCACTCACCCATCAACACATTGTATTCTGATTGTAAACGATGAATTTTCAGCGCCATTTCTAATTGTTTTATAGCGCTTGTCCATTGCCCTTCATTGTAATAAGTACAAGCCATTTTATAAAATAACTTACTGTCTTCCGGTTTAAGATGCGATGCTTTACGATAATGAAATCTTGCCTGTGCATAATTTTTTAACCGGTCATAGCAATGCCCAATTGCTTCATAGATCACTTCTTCCGGTTTTGAAAGTTCAAGAACTTTTTCCAATGCTTCAATAGCTTCTTTATATTTACGAAGCCTTATATAAGCATCTCCAATGTTACGATATGCGTAATCAAATTTTTCATCTATCACTATAGCATATTGATAGGCATCAATAGCTTTTTCATATAGTTTCAGGCCCTGATAGGCGGCTGCCAGATTAAACCATGCTAATTCATTGTATGGATGTTCATCAATTATGCCTGAATGCAAACGAATGCTTTCTTCATTTCTGCCGGTAAAATCCGTCCAAAAGCAAATTTTATAAAGCGCTTCATCATTTGTAAGATCTTCTCCTAATATCATAACCAGGCAGTCAAACACTTTGTCGAATTCTTCATAATCATCATATACATCAGCCAGTTCAAAAAGCAGTTCTATCTTTTCTTGGCCTTTGAAGTGATTGATAGCTTCTTCTAATAAAGCAACCGCTTTATCTTGTTTATCCAATGCCAGGTATGCATCGGTTTTTAAAATATATAGATTAACCTCGCTACCATCCAGCGTTTCTGCTTTTTCTAAAACGTCCAATGCTTCATAATATTTTCGGGATGAAAGCAATACATCAGCCTTGCGTATCAAAAGAGAAGAAGAAAAGGGAAAATATTCAATACTGATTTCGGCAGCTTCCAGTGCTTTTATAAAATCCTCCTGATCATCATAATAATCAATAATCTTTTCAAAAGAATCTTCCTCTAAAAACATAGTGCTTTTTCCGTTACGAAGATTATCATAATGCTTCAGTAACTCAATAATGCTTTCTTTATCGTTTTTATATGGGTCAGTTAACATTCCTCATTAATCAATTACAAGATATAGATAATAATATAAAAAGACCAGCCTTACAAGTAATTTCAGCCTTGGTAATATTAAGCTTACAAAAATAAAAACTACGTTAAGCTTCGTTTATGTTAAAATTTTAATTATTTTTGTCAAGATGAATGGTACTCCAACAATATTAAAAGGTATTCCAAAAAAAAATTTTATAACTGCTTTATTGATTGTAGGATCTTTAGCTGCTTTTGCTACATTAGGTGATGGAAGTGGTAAAAAAACGAGTTATTCTAAAAATCTACTAAGTTATAAACCCACTTATAATTACAAGCACTTTACTTTAAAATCAGGATATAGTTATAGAGGAAGTAATATTTTCAGCTACAAATCTTACCAGGGAAATTATATAACCTTTAATAAAGTAATTACTTATCAAAAAGGCAATACAACCTACATTTTGCCACTAAAAAGAAAAGTCCTATTAGATAAAATCAAATTTACCCCTGCTGCTCCCCGCTATTAGTTATTGTCCTTTGCTTTCTTCATATGTTAAAACTCTATAGCCCGATTTGGGCAGATCAAACTTAGCTGGTAGTACCGGATTAAAATTTATTTTGGAAACTGTATATGTAACTTTTAGTGTTCCTACAATAGATTCATATTCCATTGCTAAACCCGGAAGGTCTCTATTTGCATACTGAAAATCTTTATTTTCAGGCAAAATATCAGTAGTGTACCAAACCAAAAAGCTTGTCCCGTCATTTAACTTACCAATTGCTTTTTGGCACTTATAATTCAAAATAGTTTTTGTTTCATCTAAAAAATTGAATTGCACGTTTTCAAACTTACGATTAGCTTCTTTCCAGTTTGCCGGGGTTAAATGAATAATAAACCTTTGCTCACCGTACTCCCTTAGAATAGAAAAAGTGTTTTTAGAATTATCAATGATGGTTGCCTGTGTGCCTAAAGAGCTTACCATTTCTGTTCGACTTTTAGATCCTTTCAGATAAACAACGCTGGTGGCGCCGTCAAAAAAATCAGCAGCCTGGGGTTTATCCGATCCTGTATTGATTACAATATCATAAGATATAGTTGCCTCGGAAAATTTTTTTTGAGCATTTATACTTATAGCGAGAATAAAAACAATAAAAAAAAGGGTAGTAAATTTTTTCATAATAATAAAATACTTCTATAGGACGCATCAAATATCTTAATTAGTTGCGTAAATTAAAAGTAGCCCGGCATCAAATTAATTGTTACTTATTATTTACGGGCTTTCTGGTCCTGAATTTTACGCTGTTGTTGTGCTTGTACTTGCTCAAAGCGTTCCTGCCATTTTGATTTTGTTTTTGGCTTTTTTCGATTGATCTCAATATTAGCCAAAATTTTATCGTGATTGATGATGTATTTTAAAATAATGAATTGCATTAAAAGAGTGATGATATTTGATACAGTATAGTACCAGGTTAATGCTGCAGGAAGCTTGTTGAAAACAAATAACAGGATAAAAGGAAAAATATAAGGCATATACTTCAACACCGGATTACTTTGGTCAGGCGTCATGCTCATACTATAAATAGAAATCAAAAAACTGGTTATAACAGCCGTTATCGTAAATAAACTTATATGTTCTCCGTAAAAGGGAATGCTAAAAGGCAGATTAAGAACAGAATCATATTGTGAGAGATCATTCGCCCATAAAAAACCTTCATTTCTTAGCGCAACATTGGAATTAAAAAAACTATAAAGGGCAAAGAAAATCGGGATTTGTAACAACCCGGGAATACATCCCCCCAACATATTCACTCCTGCCTCTTTAAACAATTTTTGCTGCTCAATAAACATTTGTTGCTGGTTGGTGCCATGTTTTGCTTTTAGTACTTCAATTTCCGGCTTAAGCACCTTCATTTTTGCACTACTCAAATAACTTTTATACATTAATGGCGATGTCAGTAAACGTATAAAAAGGGTAAGGAGTAAAATAACAATTCCAAAATTGGATGTAAGTTTTGTAAATAAATCAAATGCTGGTAAAACGATCCAGCGATTGATGTACTTGACAAAAGCAAAAATACCACTTCCCAGATCTACCATACCTTCCATTTCATTAGCGTATTGCTTTAAAATTTTATAGTCATTAGGGCCGTAATAAATGGCTAAAGGAGCAATGCCATTAGCCGGAAGTTTTAGTTTTAGATTGGCGACAGATTGCACAACTGTTTTATCAGAAACTTCTGCAGGAACTGCCCACTCTACATTGCCAGATAAAAAATTATTTTTTGCAATAAGCGTAGTATTAAAAAATTGCTGTTTAACCGAAACCCAATTCAATGATTTATCAAAATCTATATTTGTATCGCCTGCAATTTGCTCATTGTCAAAATCACCACTTTCGCTATAACCAATAAAGGATTGTTGCTTTTCGTACTCCAGGTCTTTTTGTAATTGAACGGCTTTATTTTGCCATACAAAATTGATTGTATTATTGGCCAACAATTGTTCTGCTCCTGTGACCTTTAAATTAAAATCAATCATATAGTTAGAAGGCCTGATAACAAATTGATGAACAAGAGAAGTGTTTTGTGCAGATTGTAATTGATAGGTTATTGTTTGAGACTTATCTGTATTTTTTGCTACCTGCCCTCCTGAAAAATATAAATCCGTGACGTTCGCTGTTTGATTAGGAGCAGTGTTTACGGGATAGATTATTTTATCAAAATCAGAAGATGCCAGCCTTACATTGCTACTATCAGGGGCTTTAAAATTTTTTAATTCTACCCAGCGAGGTTGCCCGCCTTTATTAGTAAAAGCAATGTTCATTAGTTCGGTTTCAACAATTGTCAATCTTTCCGAACCAGTATCAGCTCCTGTAAAAGCTCCTGCATTAGTAAGTTTTTGAAAAGAATCTGTACGTACAGAATCCTGCTTTAAAACCAGCGTATCTGTTTTTGGTTTATTAGAATTGAGTATTGAATCCTGTTTTACTTTTGATTGCTGATAAGCTTGCTGCTCCTTAGTGGTATAAACAAAATATCCTATAAAGAGAAGGGCAAGTACTATAAAACCGATAATAGTGTTACGGTCAAAATTCATCTGAAAAAATAATTGATTGTAATTGCCAGGAATGAGCAGGCCTTGTGGGTTGGCTCATTCTTTCGCTCAAAGTCGGCAAATATAGTCAGGAGCAGCGAGTTTAGCATTCGGGAGTTTAAGTTTAACTAAATTCACTAAAACTTTTATAGCGCCTAACCTAACATCAGCAAATTTAAATTAGCTCACTTTGTAAGAGAGAGTTTTTGGTTGCCATTTTAGTTTCATTAAAATGCTTTGCTGCTTTTACAAAATGAACAAAAAGAGGGTGGGGATTTTCAACGGTGCTCTTTAATTCCGGATGGTATTGGCAGCCAACAAAGAACGGATGATTGGATAATTCAATAATTTCAACTAATCCTGTTTCTTTATTTCGGCCACTCGCTATCATGCCACTATTTTCATATTGCTCTAAATACTCATTATTAAATTCATAGCGATGCCGGTGTCTTTCAGAAATATTTATTGCTTCATAAATACGATGAGCAAGTGTTCCTTCTTTAATTTCACAGGGATAGGCACCTAACCGCATAGTACCTCCTTTCATGGTTATTGCTTTTTGCTCCTCCATCATATTAATGACGTCGTTTTCTGCCTGAGGATCCATTTCAGTGGAATGAGCATTCTCTATACCTAACACGTTTCTCCCAAACTCAATAACTGCCATCTGCATACCAAGACAAATTCCAAAAAAAGGTAGTCCACTTTCTCTTGCATACTTAACTGCTGCAATCTTCCCTTCTATTCCGCGATGGCCAAAACCCGGCGCCACCAATAGCCCGTCTAAACTTCCTAACTTTTCGCCTACATTTTCTAATGTAATAAATTCTGAATGTATTGGTATTACCTGCACCTTGCTTTCGTTAACTGCACCTGCATGTATAAATGATTCTAAAATAGATTTGTAGGCATCCTGTAACTCTACATATTTTCCAATAAGACCAATAACGAGTTTTGACTTGGGGTATTTTAATTTATCTAAGAACTCTTTCCATTTAGATAATTCAACATCCTTGTAACCGGCCATATTTAATTTTTTTAAAACAATCTGGTCCAGTTTTTCATTCATCATCAAAATAGGTACTTCGTAAATAGTTTGCGCATCAGGGGCCTCAATAACGGCTTCTGGTTTTACATTACAGAATAAAGCGATTTTACGTTTCAATTCATTATTAAGCGGTTCTTCTGTACGACACACAATTACATCGGGAAACACTCCGCTTTCGTTTAACATTTTAACTGAATGCTGAGTGGGCTTTGTTTTTAATTCTTTCGCCGCTTTTAAATAAGGGATAAGTGTTAGATGCACTACCAGCAAATCTTCTTCCGGCAACTCCCATTGTAGTTGACGTATGGCTTCAATATAGGGTAATGACTCAATATCGCCGACGGTGCCGCCTATTTCAGAAATTATAATATCGTAGTCACCTTTTTGGCCCAGCAACACCATTCTGCGTTTTATTTCATCGGTAATGTGAGGGATCACCTGTACCGTTTTTCCGAGATACGCTCCCTGTCTTTCTTTATTGATTACGGTTAAGTATATCCTGCCTGTTGTTACATTATTAGCCTGAGAGGTAAAAATATTCAAAAAACGTTCATAATGACCTAGGTCTAAATCCGTTTCAGCACCATCTTCGGTTACATAACATTCGCCATGCTCGTATGGGTTTAATGTGCCGGGGTCAACATTTATATAGGGATCAAACTTTTGAATAGTGGTACGCAACCCCCTTGCCTGCAATAGTTTGGCAAGTGACGCTGCAATAATTCCCTTGCCTAATGATGATGTTACGCCACCTGTAACAAAAATATATTTAGCCATTTCTTAATGGTTATTATTTTCAATAAGTTTTTTTTGGAGGCAAGCTGCATCACACTTTTAACTTCTTTCCCACTACTAAGGATCAATTGTACTACCGTTCTTAATTATAAAGCTTACCACATTGACCAGCGGAAGAATAATCCGGGAGGTCATGCAAACCTACGTCAATTTTTAGCAATTGGAGCAGTCAATGACTATAGTTTTTAGCATGCCCTACAACATTTTTAAAGACCTTCGGATATCATTTCTTTGGATAAATATTTTTCAATAGCTGTATTGTATAATTCCTTCCAGTCTGTAGCATTCCCCCAATTTTCACCATCTACTTTTATATCACCGTTGGTAACTCTTCCTAATTCTGCATGGATTAACTGGTTTTTTTCAAGATGGCGAAGAAAATTCACATTTTGCTCTTGATTTATTGAAACTACCACCCTGCTTTGCCCTTCTCCAAATAAAAAAGCATCTGGCCTCACCCCTGACCCCTCTCCAAAGGAGATGGGAATGCTAACATCAAAACCTAAGTTTCGGTTGAAGCTGCTTTCGCAAAGAGTTATAAATAATCCTCCTTCGCTTACATCATGCGCAGATTCAATGATACCTTGCTGAATAAGCGCTGAAACTTTTGGCTGCAAAATATATTCTTCCTCTAAATCAAAATGCGGCGCAGGGCTATAATTAACCCCACAAATTTTATGTAGATATTCACTGCTACTAATATCATTTTTTGCATCCCCCAATAAATAAATAATATCTCCGGCATTTTTAAAATCAAGTGTCATTTTTTTATTAAGATTTTCCACTAATCCTACCATTCCAATGGTTGGCGTTGGATAAACCGGCCCGTCAGGACCCTGGTTGTAAAAACTAACATTACCACCCGTTACAGGCGTACCAAATTTCTGGCAGGCCTCACCCATCCCTTTTACAGCATTTACAAATTGATAATATACTTCAGGATCAAAAGGGTTACCAAAATTTAAGCAATTGGTTACGCCTAATGGTATTGCTCCGCTGCAAACAATATTTCTTGCTGCCTCCGCCACTGCAATCATTGCTCCTTTATATGGATCAGCATATACATAACGGCTATTGCAATCAACCGTAATAGCTAATCCTTTACCTGTTTCCTTAACTAAAACAATTGCTGCATCGGAAGGCTCATTGGTTGAAGCATTTACAGTTCCTACCATGCTGTCATATTGGTGATATATCCAACGCTTAGATGCAATAGAAGGTAGTTGAATGAGTTTTTCTGCAACAGTTTTCAGGTCTCCAGGCTCAGGGATATTATCAATATCGAACTTTTGTATTTCAGTAAGATAAGACGGCTTTTTAAAATCCCTTTCGTATTGAGGTGCTCCCCCACCCAACACTAATTCATAAGCCGGTATTTGAGCTTCCAATGTCCCATGCAGATAAAAACTTAAAAGTGCATCATCCGTTACTTCTCCAATAACAGCTCTTTCCAAATCCCATTTATCAAATATTTTTTCTACTTCATTTTCTCTACCTTTCTTTATTACCAATAACATTCTTTCCTGGCTTTCGCTCAGCAAAAGTTCCCAGGCTTTCATACTTGTGCCGCCACCATCCGTATTTTGCTGACGCATAGGAACCTTATCTAAATCAATACGCATACCTGCTTCTCCTTTAGCACTCATTTCCGCCGTAGAACAAATGATACCTGCGGCACCCATGTCCTGCATGCCCACTACCGCGCCGGTTGCAATAATTTCCAAACAAGCTTCCAATAATTTTTTTTC
>MWVT01000034.1_pt1 | contig 21284 bp, 27 predicted proteins | sample 1047201 | NCBI WGS metagenome assembly MWVT01 (sample SAMN06349988, study PRJNA376086) | soil metagenome | isolation source: TG5-1 sample Antarctic (ecotone) soil | place: Antarctica | collected 2015-01-13 | reverse complement strand
AAATAAGGCACTCTCATACAACGTGAAGGATTTTTTATTTTCTTGTCGCCATCGAAATAAGCAATTAATCTTGCTTGTATATCTCGCCACTCCGCCTCGGAACAATCTCCGTCAATCAACCAGTAAGCGTGAACCGATTTCTTTGTTTCGATTCTGATGCTTGGCTCTATTGGGCATTCATCATATAAGCGATGCTGTTCTTGAATTGGTATGTCATCACTTTCCGCAAAAAATGCATTGTATCTAGTAATATCTTCATCCCTGTTGCCGCCCGTGTTGACGACAAAATAGATTCCGCTTCTTTGGTTGGCTTCTCTTAACTCTTTTTGTAGCTGAGTATCTGCCGATAGGGTTTTTACCGTTGTCTTGTATGTTTTTGAATAAATCCCTTCGATGCCTCTAGCGACAATAGTTCTTAAGTAAATTGTTTCGTTTTCATCTGGCACGATTGCCGATAAAAACTCGGTTATTCTAATTTTTTTCATTTTTTTTCTCATTTGAGTGTGTAATTTATTAATTTTGCATAAAATTTACATCTCCTTGTTAATTTTTCGCGGTCAGTTTTCCTGTTCTACTTTGGGCTTATCTGTCTCCTGACTGCATGAAAAAGGCAGACCTCTCCCGCAACGGCATTTACTCTTCTGCCGTAATCTGAATCTCTAATTTTTACTTGATTATTAAGGAGTATTCGTTTTGATTGAGAAAACGATACTTTTACTCGACTAACTTCTCAATTGCTTAGTTTTGATTTTCTTTTGTTCTAAGCGTTCATTTCTTTAATTAAATGTTCATTTTTATGCTTCTCCAGTTGTTCTAAAGTGTAGCGAACAGTTTTATTATTAAAAACAAGGTGCTGAATCAGCCCAGATTTTCTAATTTGTCGCATTGTGAAAACAGACCAGTTGAAATATTCAGCCGCCTCCTTTTCCGTGAAGAGTTTTCTTTTTTCATTAATTGTTTCATTCATAATCAATATTACTTTGTCTTGGCAACTTAGCCTTGCCAAGTTGTTCTATGGTGGAGATGAGTTTGTTCTTTTAGTTAATTAAAACAAGAAACTGTTTCCCGTATTCTAAAATCACCAACAGCTTTAACGGCATTGGCGGTTACTAATTTGTAGCTTTTTCTAGAATATAAAACCATTATATCATAAAATGGAGCTAAATGCAATCTTTTTGTTTGATTATTTTAAAATATTATGATAAAATACGAGATTTTCTTTTGATCGACTGTTAAAAATCCGAATTTAACCCCATTTCTATTTGAGTTATAAGAGCCTTGCAATTACTTTTTATTTCGGATGAAATTCTAATCGAATAAAAATAATCAGTCCTTTATGGGGAATGTTCTCGTGACGTGATGAATGAAAGTTATTTGTCTTTTTAGCGAATAAAAATTCTGTCAAAAAGAAGTGCCTCAAAAGCCATACCTTTTTAGGATTTTAGTTATGAGACGGTTAATGAGACAAATCAGAAAAAAGATTTAGTCAGGGATTTAGGATTAAGCGGTAATAAAAATAAATTTTCCGCGCAGCAAGCTGACGCGGTTTTAAATCGGAAGTTCCATAGCAAGCTAAGGGGAATTAAACCTGTAAGGAATGATTAATAATTAAAGTGTCTCAAAAACGTATGGCTTATGAGACATTTTTTAGAGTTGTTTATTGTGTGTCATAAACGGGGCGTTTTTGAAAGTCGCTGTTTCGCCCTCACGTCCAATGACTTGTTCGCCGTCGTGTTCCAAAAAAAGATGCTGAACGATTTGTTCATCCGAGTAATTGTTTCTTTTTGGCGTTAAACTCGTCCTCTGAAATAACGCCACGTTCGCGTAAAGATGCCAATTTTTCTAGTTCATCCAGATAAGTTAGTTGTTGCTGTTTAACTTGTGTATTTTGCGAATCTTGTTGCATTTGTAGTTGTTCAATTGCCTGCTTCAGTTGCCTAAATGCGGATTCTTGCTTACTTCCCGCAAAAGTAACTGTGTTTTCGTCTTTAATTGCCTTCATCGTTCCGCCCTTACTCTCGCTACCGCCACTAAACGAGAACTGAATATAACCAACAGTAAGCCCTGATGGTTTGAACTGAATTGACGTTATTGAACGCAACAAAATTTCTTTTTCACCTCTTAAGCCCTGCGTTAGAGCGTGAAACCCACTATGGCTTATACAAATTTTGTTATTGTAGAGCGTAACCCTTCCATTTTTACCTTGCACACGCATAATTTCACCCGAAGGAGGTTGCATTGGTGATTGTAAGGTTTGTGCATTAAAACCAATTTTGTTTAATGCTGTCCATTCACCCAAACCGTTATGCCAACCTAAATCGTTGCCATTAAGTTGACCACTAGCTAGCATTTGTTGAATCTGTTGCGGTGAAAACGGTCCTAATTGTTGATTATTTTTGTAAATCAAAATTTGCATACATCAAATATAATACAACGCTGGCACAAGAAGACGGCGAACGCTTGAGATGACGTGGGGCGAAACCGCCACGCGCAAGCTAAAGTTTAACGGACAACGCGATAACAAAGTCGCTGTTTCGCCCTCACGTCCATTGAATTGTTCGGCTCGTCTTTCTTTTCGACGGGTTCTTTTCCTTCTCCGAGAATTTTCACATCTTCAGTTATATTCAGCAGTCTCGTTCTCGTGCAAGCGTGCGTTCGTAATTCGTTTTCTTTGCCGTAGGCATAGACCAGATAACTTTCGCCTTCTTTGAAATGATAGTCACAACTCGAACCACTTCCTGTTCCGTCAGAATTTTTTGTTTCATCTGTTACCAGAAAAATTTCGGTTGTTGCTTCGCCTTTCCACCACCGTTCAACCTGGAATTTGACAACCATTGTTTCGTAGTCAACGTGCTTGCCCGAATCTTTCTTGAGCGATTCCATATATTGATTCGGAATGCCTTTGCGATACTCAAAACCGACAACTTTTCCAGCAAAAATCATCGTTGATTTTTCGGTTGCATATTTAACAGCATCGCTGATACTTTCATCTGGCGAAGAGACGCAGCCACAAGCGAAAACTTCGGCTGCGCTCAAAAGTAAGCAAATGACAAATGAAATTACTATTTTTTGTTTATTTAGATGAAACATAATTTTTACCACGAAGAGCCGAACGGCTGAGATGACGTGGGGCGAAACCGTCAACAAGCCCGCCGAATGTAAAAGGACAAGCCAACAAACAAAGTCGCTGTTTCGCCCTCACGTCCATTGATTTGTTAGGCGGTAGTCAGTTGTCATTTACTATCGCAGCTCCACACGACCGCGCGGACTGTCTATGACGGCGATCAACGCCGGACTTTTCCCTGATTTCACAGGAAGATCGAGTTTAAGCTGCTGCAACATCCGTCGGACACTTTTCTTTTCGGGATGCTCCGCACGAAGGTTGACCAGTGAAGCACCCTTAGCAGCACTGACAGTCGGGTGGGGTGAATCTCCCCAATCAATAAAGAATGGAACGATGCCATCAGCTACCGGCGTCCAAGGGGCTGTGAACTTCCACGAAAGTTGTACCCCGTCTGTTCGACGCCGACTCCCGGACTTAATCTCTCCTAGTGGTACGCCCTTGCCAACAGCTTCACTCCTCAGGCGCTCAAGGTCACTTCCCTTGATAAACCACGCGATGAGCTTGGATTCTTTAAGACCGTCGAGCCCAAAAGGGCGAGGTTCTTTAGGTGATGGCTGTTCCGGGTCGGGTGCAAGGATTTCCAGATAAGCATTAGGACCGAGCGCAACCAAAGCATTCCTTGTACCACGTCCAATATGTTGACCTCCGGGCGTCGCTCGAACGCCTAAAAGTTTCTCGATCTCCTCGATGCCACGGTTCAAGTCGGGAGTAACATAAACGAGGTGATCGACTCTCGATACTAATTCGTCCGATTTTTTCTGCGCTAAACCATCACTGGTTACGGTCAGAGTAAGTATCGTCAGAAATAGTCCAATTCTAAGAATTAACATCTGTTTCCTCCATTTCTTGCGTCGAGATATACTGCCGCCTAACGCCGGGCATCACCCGCCGCGCACACAACGCAACAGGCACAGCGTCTCGCGGATGACATTAACGCTATTCGCGGTCGGGTGCATGCCGTTGTTAGGCTGCGGTCAGTGACGCAACCTACGGCTTGGCGGGCTACGCTTCGGCGGTCGTCGGATCAATCACCGATCTCACCTCTGAAATACGATTTGCCGGAAAGCCCCCTCGGTTCGCATGTTCTCGCACCATCTCCTCATTTGGCGCGATATACACGCAATAAACCTTGTCATCTGTCACGTAGCTTTGCACCCATTGGATCTGCGGACCCAAATTGCTGAGCACCCCGCAAGACTTCTGTGAGATGGCTTGCAACTCTTGTGCGGACAATTTACCGGCGTCAGGAATCTCTCGTTCGATAACGTACTTGGGCATGACGATTCTTCTTTCAGCAGAAGATAAAAAGCAGATAGCTTCTATGCCAAATCTAGCGGTTAGTCAATGCTTTTACTCAAGGCGAGCAGCCTAACTAGCGTTTATTTGCAAAATGTCAGATAACACTCTTGTGACGCATGTTATCTGACACTTCGCAATATAACAGTGCTTTGCAGATTAATGAATCATTCTGCTATTACGCACTTGCGAACGCCCAATGCCATAAACACTACTATTAGACACAGCGCATCAATTCATTCGACCTCGCCTCGCCATTACACATTTCCGCTTGACTCTGGACTTAGCTCTAGGATGTACACTCTTTTTTATGGAGCAACTGGCACTGCAAATCGGAGACTTAGCTGCGCGTGCTGGCGTCAGCATAGACACCGTTCGCTATTACGAGCGGCGGCAACTCTTGGCGCGTGCGCCGCGCACCAACGGAGGCTTCAGGCTCTTTGCGCCCGAGACCGTCGAGCGCATTCACTTCATCAAACAAGCGCAAGAGATCGGGCTATCTCTGGACGAGATAAAACAACTTCTCTCGCATCGCGGCGGAGCTGATAAGTGCCAGACGGTGCATGATCTGCTGCTCGCCAAGCTCACGGAACTCAATGAGCGTATGAAGAAAATGCAGCAGTTCCGGCGCACGCTCACTCATCATCTCGCCGCGTGTGAGCAGGAATTACAGCAACACGGCAACGCGGCGGATTGTCCCGTGATGGTTGAGATCACCACCACCCCAGCACCGAAGAAAAGAAAGAAATTATGAGAAAAGAGAACATCGTACTCGGCGGCAGCATCTTTGCAGCAATCGGCGCAAGCCTCTGTTGTGTCGGACCAATCTTGTTTGCGCTGCTCGGGGTTGGAGCGTTCGGCGCATCATCCGTATTTCAGTCACTAAGACCCTACTTGCTCGCGGTCGCAGTCTTAGCCATCGCCTTCGGATTTTACCGCGCTTACTTCCGGCGCGAAGCGTGTGCTCCGGGTGAAGCGTGCGCGACGAAGCCGTTGAGCAGAGCAAGCCGCGCCGTCCTATGGTTCGCGTCTCTAGCGGTGCTCGCCTTTGCGCTGTCGCCTTATTACGTCGGTCATCTCGCGGCTGCCATCATGAGAAGCAAGCAACAAGCCACATCTCAACCTGCTGTGACTTCACCGACAGAGAATGCCGAAACGAACTATTTTCAGTCTGTAACTGTAAAGGTGGACGGCATGGACTGCACAAGCTGCGAGATGCCGATCAAGGCTGCTGTCGAACTTACCCCCGGTGTGCGCTCCGCTGATGTGAGCTACGAGCGCGGAGAAGCAAGGGTCGAATACGACGCGAAGCAGACGGATGTTGATCGAATAAAGCGAGCCATAGACTCGACCGGCTACAAGACAAAGAAGTAAGGAGTTGAAGCATGGGGAACTGTTGTAGCACTCAGGAACAATCAAATGCGCTGGCTGTAAACGAACCGCCGATAGCACCCGCGAAGTGTGCGGTGTGCGGAAGCCTAGGGCGAATTGTCCAGCGCCGGACCGTACTTCACCATGTGCGAAGTGAAGACCTCGAAAGAGTGACGGATGAAGTTTATCGCTTCTGCCCCGATCCGGTTTGCGCGGTGGTTTACTACAGTGAGGACGGCACACGCTTTATCATCCATGACCTGCGCGAGATTGTCACAATCAAAGCAAGCAGCGATGCGCGCCCGCTCTGCTACTGCTTCGGTTTTACCGAAGGCGATGCACAAGAGGAGATCGCGCGCACGGGTGGCAGCACAATTCCCGCACTCATCAGCCGATTTATCAAAGAGAGAATGTGCGCCTGTGAAGTCAGAAACCCTTCCGGCGCGTGCTGTCTTGGACAAGTCAACCAAACAGTTAAGCGTCTTACGGAAGAGCGTGACACGAACGCCGACTTAATCCTCGTGCCATCGCCTGACTGCTGCTCTGTTTAATTTAGGTAGTTGTGAGAAAAACAGATTAGGAGAAGTAGAAATGTTTAGAAGAAAAACCAGCATTGTCATAACTCTGATGCTCGCATTAGCCTTATATGCCGGTACAGCTTCGGCAGCCACTCGTACCATCACCATTCGTGTCACGGGAATGACTTGAGGGGGATGTGCCCGCTCGGTCGAGCAGGCATTGAAAAAGGCGGAGGGTGTGGAAGAAGCGCAAGTAAGTTTTGAGAAGGGTGAAGCGGTTATCAGGTACGACGGAAAAAAGATTTCAGTCGCAAAATTGCGCGAAGTTATCAATAGCACGGGCTTTAAGGCAGTGGACGCGCAAAGCACTGCGAGAACTCCAGCCAGACGCGGCAAACGCAGATCACGCTAAGACGTTTACCAACCCGGAAGGCGTAAGGAAAATGAAACAGATTATGGAGAGATTTTTTGTTGGAGCAGGGCTAGTGACAATGTTGACGTTCGCCCTGCTAGTGCAAGTGGGTTGCAACGGTGCAGGGAACACAACATCCTGGTCATCTACCACTGAACAATGGAATGCCGGGGAGCCATACAAGCCCGCCGCTTTGAGAATGTGAACCGCCGCCGCAATTTGCTGTGGTGTCAATTTATAGGTGTCGGGTTTCGTCGTCATCTGTCGTCATCCCCGCTTAGTTTCCGATAATAATTTACGCCACAAATGGATTATGAGAATTGCACTTCTCGCACGCTTGGCAAGGGTTTTTCGATGCCGTTTCGCCACACGCTATGCACGCGCCGCCTCCACGCATCATTCATCAGTTGCTCGACCACGCCGCCGACGTCGGCATGAATAAAGCGCGGAACTTCGCCGCGCACGGCACGCGACAAGACGCCAACATGCACGGGCGCACCCTTGCCGCGGATGCCGGTGAAGGCAATCACATCGCCCGCCTGAGCCTGTCCGTCCATTAGGTTGTCAGACACGAAGCTAAGGCGCGAGAGGCGGCGCGAGAGCTCCCGCGGCTCGCCTCTGCCGAACAGCACGCCCGCGACGAAGCCCGCGCAATCAGCGCCGACGCCGACGCTCGCCACGCCGCGGGCGTAGGGCGTGCCGCGCCAGCATCGAGCAATCGCCACAATGTTCGCGCCGGGGCTGCTCATGTCGGATAAACGGCGATAAAGACTGATGTGATGCCGAGCGTGCCTATCGCCGGCTCCGCACACGGGAAGAACGGCAACACACGCCGCACGCCGCACGGGTCCGCATGAAAGCGCTGCAACAGCGCGTCCGCCTCGTCATCCGACAAAGGCTCCGGCTCTAACTCAATCGTCGCCCTGCCGTCATCCAGCGCGCCGTCGAGGACGATCATCCCGCGCTCATCGTAACCTTCGGCAACGACGACATGACCGAATTCGGCGCCGTCGAGCGCATCACGCCACCGAAAGAAAACAACAAGGTGACAGCCCTCATCAAGAAAGCGCGTCATCACGGGTTTCGGATCGCGCCATGCACGATGAGGCACCGTCATCAATCCACATACATCAGGACACAAGATGCCGAGAATGTGAAGAATGTTGACCGGGGTAAGTCCCGGTGATGCAGGGTTGATGTTTGACAGGGTGTCAATAAATCCGTTGAGCTGGTCGCGTGACGGTGGCGTGAGTCCCCGAAGTTTAAGCAGGTTAATAACCGCGGCGTCGGCGCAGTCATCTGAGTAGAGTGACGGTTCGATTTGCGATGGGATTAGGTGCATGAAAGACCGCCCCTCCGTGGTGGCAGACGCCGCGATAAACTGCTCCCGCTGGCTGAAACCGCCGCGCTCACCAAGATGGAAGTGATAAGGACACCGCTGATAGGGTCGGCGACGCACCCGCTCTCTAATGCCCGGTGAAGCTCGCGCCGCTTGCGCTCTGCCAGTTGATCGTTCGATTCGTCAATTTTTCTCAAGTTTTCACCTCTTTTTTTACTGTCCGCTTTGTCCGGTTTGCCGTCGGGCGTCAGAGTTTCGCCCTCTTTTTTTACTGTGCGATTTGTGCGATTTGCTACTTGGCAAAATCGCATGTTTTCGCATGTTTTTGTCGCTCAGATGTTAGGTTTTGTTAGGTTTTCATCTCTTTTTTAGTGTTCGGTTTGTTCGGTTTGACTTATAGCGAACTTGATTAACAAGCTAAAACAAGTTGGTAAATGTCAGGTTTTGTCAGGTTTTCACCTCTTTTTTTACTGTGTGGATTGTGTGGTTTGCCTCTCGCTTTTTCACTGTTCTTTGCGAAAACCGAACTAGCGCGGACAAAAGCGGTCATTTTAAGTCATTTTAAAATGGCTTTTGGCGCCGTTTTAGCTTCTACCACCGAATCTCGCCCGTGCTTGTTCTTGCGCCCGCGGACGGTTCGCTTCTGATAGCTTCCATCGTTTCGTCTTGGATGAACCTTTGCCGAAGCGCGGGATAAGCGGCATCGAAATCACTTTCGCCGCCGCCGGATTTTAGAAAAGCCGCGCGCAACTTGTCTTTCATCAGACGCTCGGCATGTTCGGCGGCTTGCGTCCGGTCGGCGGCAGCCCGATCCGCGCGGTGCTTTTCGAGTTCCACCGGTGTCATGTTTGCCGGGTCTTTCGGCGGGGTGTAAGTCGCCCGCTGGCGTTCGCTTTCAGCGGCTCGCTGCTCCGCCGCCTGTCCATCTTGGGCTTGCGCTAGACGTTCGCGCTTTAGTCTTTCCTGAATGTCATATGGTGTCTCGTAATTCATGCTCATAATCTTCAGTACCTTTCTGCTTTTTTCGGTTTGCCACTGCCGAAATGTTAGGTTTTGTTAGGCTCTTTTTTTGTCCAAAAATATCCGCAAAACTCTAGTACTACAGTCGCGCGCTAAGGGTTAAGCGGTTTGAAAAAACATTGATTAATCAATGTTTTTTTCGTCATGGCTTCGCCTCACCCGGCGCGTAAGACGCTTTGCCCGATGCGGTCGGAAAGCCCCACTCGATGCTCCGCGCACCGAATCCATGCCGCGCGCCCTGTGGCATAACGTCGGTTTTTGTCGGGTTCTCAGATTCCGGCGAATTGTTGCGGCTCGCTGCGGGTTCAAGCGGCGGCGATGACGGTGTGCTTGGTGAATCTTCCGCTTCTCGAATATCGGTAACGGGTTCGCCGGGTTCTAACGGCAAACCATTTGCTTTCCGCTGTATCGCTTCGGCTTCAGCAGATTCGTCAGAGCTTGAAGGTGAATCATCAGTATCGAACTCATAAATCAACTCAGGCGGCTCAACCAAGGTCGAAACGCCTTCCACCGGAGCGGCGGCGCGTATTTCCACCTCGATGACGCGCACTGAAGGCGCGTTCGTCCCTGCAAACGTGTTGCTCCACGCGGCTTCTGCTTCCGCAGGCGACATTGGAACTAGAGTCCGCGTTCTTTCTTTTAATACGCGGACTCTAGTTTCGTCTTCGCACGTCGCTTCGTCATCGAAAACATCCCTGCCGTCATCGCTTTGTCCATCCGAATCCATTGTCCACGTTGTCCGGTACCCCCTGCTAACATCCTCGCTATCAGCAGTTTGCGGGATAATTTTTAGGAGATAAGAAATTTCGCCCTGCATTTTGAGCAGCAGAGCGCGCAAATCTTCGCCCTGTGCACCGGCGAGAAACGCAGTGCGTGTGTGTTCCGGCAGGTCGTTCAAAACACTCTGCCCTTTGGCGAGATTCTTCTCGGCGTTGATGAAATCGCGCTCGATGAGTACCGACTCAGAACGCTTCGGTTTGCGGTTTCGGGCGGCGGGCGGTGGTGCGTTTGGGATGTCACCGTAATTATCTTTGGCGGCTTTTTCGATTGTCGCGTTCCGGTTCTCCGTGTACCCGGTCGCTTCCCTCGCTTGCTTGATCGTCGCTTCGACGTATTCGCGCACGCCGTCGGCTAACTTGTAGCGCGTCGGGGCATATCGCTTCTCTGCCGGTAGGTATTCGCCTTCAGTTATCTCGATTAAGGCGAAGTGCAGCGACCGCTGCTGTGCGAGCGCGGCGGTGCGATAGCGTCTAACCGTGCGCTCGGAACACTTGATGTGCGCGGCGAGTTCCCCGTCGTACATCGCCACATCTTTCTGCTCGTCGCCGAGTAGCCCGATGATCGAGAGCGTTAGTTGCCGCGCGTCGTAATTGCAACGAGCGAAGGTAAGTGCGAAGTCGAGCGCCAACATGCCATCGCTCATGTCTGAGAATATGCTCGCTTCAGCACTCTGCGTGTCACGTTCGCCCCCCGTTGCCGTTCGCGCGTGCTTGCGGCGGAATTGACTGACGGTAAAGCTGTGAACCTTTGCGGTCGTCGTGGTGTTCATCATCACGCAACTTCCTTTCTTCGCAACTGCGCGATGAGATAATCATCGAAGCCCTTAAATTCCTTTGACCATTCAAGGACGCGCACGCCAAAACCCGCGCCTTCGAGTTGTGCGGCGAGACGTTCGAGCGCGGCGAATACCGATAATGATTGCCAGACATCCATGTCGAAGGCGATGTTGCACGTCTTGATGTTCGGGAATCGCTGTTTGAGGTTAGTGGCGAAGTCCGCGCCGAAGTTCGTGACACCGGCAGCGGCGATAACCGGCGCGCCCGTCAGATGTGCAATGACATCCGCCTTCAAAGCCCCTTCCGTGAGTGTTACCTCGGCAGTGCTTTTCAGCAGATGTGCATTGGCATAATGAACCGGTGAGCGGGAAGATGCGCCGCCCTCGCGCCCTGCCGACGAGAACCAGATGTAGCGCGGCTCGCCATCATCGCGTCTGACTTGCATCCCGCGAAGGCGCCCATCCCAGCCACGTACCGGAACGAAGAACCCGTTGCCGGTGCTAACCATGCGCCACGAGTCCTTGACGCGGTAGAAGCCCGGCACACCGCGCAAGTCGTGCTCACGGGCAAGCGCGCGGGCGACGTTCGTGGCAAAGAGTTGAGTGGGTACGCTCGCGTAACCGTTGATGCCGATGCTCAAGTCGTCGAGACCGCGCGCGAGAAGAGGCTTTCGGTGCTGTTCGCTCAACACAAGATGAAGGCGCAGCAAGTCGGCATAGACGGCAACGATGCGCTCGTTGTCGGCGCGCTCTGTTGCTGGTGTCGGTTTTAGCGCGAGTGGTTTGAGACGTTGGGGCGCGGGCAAATCATCGTAACGAAGGATGTGAATCCACGCTTGACCGTCGCGCGTTTGTCGCTCCGATGGTTTCTTAGTGCAGATTGCCAACGCGCCGTCGGCAGAGACCGAGCAGAAGTGATCGCGGTTGCAGACCGGGCAACGCTTGCGGCGCGTGCAGCGTGTGAGTGGCGAATGCTCGCGTGTAAAGGTTGAGGCTTGGTTCATGCCGCCCTCCGCATCTCGCGCGTGGCGGGCGCGCTATCTTGGGCAGCGTTTTGGGCGGCTTCAGCGTGGCGTTCAAGAGCACGGTATGGATCGGGGTTGATGCCCTTCGGCGGCAGCGCCGCGCCGGGGTGCCAGCCATGCGGCGACTGCGGAGAGCGCACGAGAGGCACTCGCTGAATTATTATTGATGAGAGTTGAGAAGTGCTTTTTGGAGGGTTTTTGTAGTATTGTGTATTCATGTGAGCTGTTTCCTCACTATCTGCGTCCTCTGCTTTCAACAGAGGTTTCTTAGTTAAGCCGTGCCGGTTAGTCCCCGGTGCGGCTTTTCAATTTCAGTCGTTGAGCGACGCCGCGCCGCCCGTAAAAACACAGGTCGTCACGCCGCCTTTGCTCTAACGGCTGTGCGCTCGAGAAAAGCATGGACGGAAGTTTTCGGGATGCGGTACTCATAGCCCGGACGATAGGCTTCAATTTCGCCGCGTTTGATTAAGTTCCTGATGTGTTGATTCGTGCAATTAAGCACGCGAGCGGCATCGGGAACCTTTACGAGATTATTTTCGGATGTGGTGTTTTCAGATGACATGAAACGCAATCTCCTAATTTAAGGGTTGCGTTTGACAGTGGTAAGAACCTAAAATGCAGGAAATCCGCTATCAAACGCGGGGAATCCGCTGTCAAAACGCGGGGTTAATCGAAGGAGCGCGACCATTGTCTTTTGCGGGACGGTCGTGCTCTTTTGCTTTGTCGGTCACTATAACCTTAAAGCGACGGCTTTTTTTATGTAGATGTAAATAGTTATTTGCTTCATTGGGTCTGCATTATGCAACAGCAACACGGCGATTTTCTGGCTAGATGTGGCTAAATACCGCCTGTTGACTTTGTTTGTACGCCTCACAATGCAATCGCACAAGGGGGAAAAACTCGCCCCTTAGTTTTTCCCCCCTCGGAGATAGTGCGCCCTCATATCTTCCCAACTCTTAAAACCTTTTTCCTTTCGGAACTTCTTCACCGCGTCGCTTCCGACGCCTAAGAATCTGGCAACAGACGGCTGCGAAGCGTCGGCGCCGATGTTTTCTAAGGCATGAATAATCGTGTCCTCTGTGACGAGTGCTGTTCTGCCGGTCGCCACCTCGCCCCACACGCCCCTGTTTAACATTAAGGACATTTCATTATCTAGATCGCGGAACTTGGCTTGAAGTCTGCGCGCCTCCGTGGTTGGCAAACCGTGTGAGGGGACGAGTCCCTTAATAAATTCTCGCATTGCCGCACCCAGCGCACTGGTGAATGCGTTGGCTATTGCTGCGTCGAGTTGCGCCGGCATCTTCTCGCCGAACAATTCGAGTGCACGCACAGCAACGCTTGCGGCAATTACGTCGCGTCCTTCCTCATCATTCGCCACTCCCGGCGTCATCTGCTGCAGGGTCTTATACATCTCGCTAAAGGTTTCATCCACACCGTAGCGACACGTCATTTCTGCGTGCCGATTCCTGACCTGAGATGTAATTACTTTGCTCATCTTCTCGCTTTCATTCGCCCTTCAACATATTTCCGTAGCGTCTCCGGCGTTACCCTCACGCCTCTGCCGATCTTCGCACCTCTTAAAGTTCCGTTAGCATGAGCCGCGCGCAAGTGTGACTCAGGCACACCCGATAGCCGCGCCGCCTCACCGAATGAAAGCGAAAACTTCGCGCTCAGGTCTGCGATGGATGCTTGCTCCTGCTTGCCGTTGCCTTGCGCCTCATGCGCCTTGATTGCGTCGGCAATCGCCTTTCCTAACATCGTTAAGGTCTCATCGGTTCCGGCGCGCTGTAAGGCTTCTGACTGCGCTGTCAAAGGTGTGCCAGAGGGTATGACATGCGGTCTGACATACCTTGTCGCATCTTTTGCTGGCGGGTTCGCTTCTCTTTCCGCTTCCACCTGTTTGTAGCGGTCGAGGTCTTCCGCCGTGTAATCCGTGACCATGCCGGTACGCCCGCGCACCTCGCCCACGCTTATCTTGCCGTCAGTGGTTAAGCGTTGAAGCGTGCGAACCGAGATGTTCAAGTAATCGGCGGCGTCCTGTTTGTTCATCGTGAAAAAGAAGTCGAATAAGGTGCGGCAGGTGGTGTGACAAAACAGACGTCACACCCTTTGGCACGGCTTCAAAATAGATGTGTCAGATGGCGTGTCAAGGTGTGTGTCATACCCCCTGACGCACCTTTACTCTTGCCCATTTGAACCGTTGCCGCGCGCCCTGATGTAGCGGTCAACCGTCGCACTCAATCGGCTCACGCTCTCATTCGTCGCGGCAATCTGCGCGTCTTGACGGTCATGTCTCTCACGCAGTGCGCTCATCTCCGCATTTTGCTTGTCGAAGCGTTGAACCACTCCGTTAGCAATCTGCATCACGGTCGCTGTGAGCGTGTTCTGTAAGTCAAGCAAGCCGTCAACGATTATCTTTTGCTCGCGTGTCTGTTCTTTCAATAATTGAATGTCCGCCGTGAATTGCGCTTGTTGGTCAAGGATGAAATCCATTTGCCTTTGGCGGCGGTCATCATCATCGTAGGTACCATTTCCTTCGCTCATTTAGCTTCGCCTCTCTGCTTAATTCTCGTTGATTGTGAACATGATCATTTCCATTTGGTCGACGTAAGAAGCAGTAATCTTCAATAATGACCCTGATAACGCATCTCCGCCCGTGACCGACTTGAACCTTGCGAAGTGTGTGTTGCATCCCGTTACTTTGCATTGAAAGCGAGGTTTATCGTGCCTATGTTTGAGTAGCTCAACCAGCACGATTTCGTCGTTCTGCCAGGCATCGATGATCAACCGCGCGACCTCGGTTCTACTGGCGATCAACATCGTAAATTGCTGCTCCGAGGCTTCAATACTCTCCGAACCTACGCGGACATAAGCAGGTCCCGCAAAGTGGGGACGGTTCTTGCTGGCTTCGACGATAACAGCCACAACTTGCTTGCCATCTTCATTGATTACTCGGCAGTTATGTCCGAGGAAAATTGGTGGGTAAACCCGTTTTTCAGCAGCGTAGCGCACTCTTTTCTGAAGACTTTCCGTGTCATCTACGCCTTCAACATCGCCGCTCTTGTCGGCAATACCGATGAAGAGTATGCCTTGATGCCCGTCGGGCAGCGAGTTGGCAAATGCGACTACCGTCTTTGTGATGTCTTCAGTATTAACGCCTTTTGATTTCCGCTCAGTCCAGCCGTCTTCGCGGTCTCTCAATCGAGCGCGTAGGTCTCCATCGAGGATCACTTCCTACCGCCTTTCCCCCCCGATTTGAGCGTTGTGACGCGCTTCGTCGTGCCGTTCGTCGCGCTCGCCGGTGCCGCTTCCGATTTGGCTTTCGGAACAGGTCCCGGCTTTGGTTTCGTAAAGGTTGCCACATCGCTCGCCGGGACGACCCAATAGTCGCCGCGTGGATGTTCGACTCGGCGCGCGTTCGGGAATCTACCTTGCTGACACCACAGCCTAACTAACCGCTCCGACTCGCCAAGCGTGGCAGCGGCTTCTCTTGTTGTGAGTTCGCTCTTGTTCATACGGCGTACATTACCGCACGCGGCTAAAATAATCAATAAATCTTTTCCTTACAAGGTAAAATTCCCTTGACAATCCTTTCCGCGTGCGGTAATATCTCACACGTCAACAACACATCACGAAAACGGAGAACACGCACATGATTCAACTCACCACCGCCGCCAAACTCGAAAACGCCATCAACAAAGCACGCACGGTCAAGCCGCTCGTTCGCGTCGTCAAGTTTGGTAACTACACGGTAACGAACAAACAAACGGGCGCGACTTATGAAGTCTCGTGCATGAAGCGCGACGGCAAGCGATTCGCCGGTTGCACCTGCATTGCGGGAGAACGTGGAAACGCTTGCTATCACATCGCCGCCGCAGTTTCTGCACATCTTCAACTCGCACAGGAACGCGCGACTTTGAACTTCTAAAGCGATAAGGCTAGGTGAGTGCTCCCATGCACCCGCCTAGCCCCTTAAATCGCTTGTATCAGCCCTTAACCGCTAAGTAAAAGGAAGGACACAACCATGAGTTTTAGCAAAAGACTTTACGAACAGCAACAAACGACGGACGCACCGGAAGCCCGGTTAGCCAACGTCAACCGCCTCGTTGGTCGCGCCTACTCTGCCGCGTGTGACGATGCGCCGGATTATGAAACGCTTGACACCATCGCCCGCGCTCTGCATGAAGCCAGACAGGAATTAAATGCGCTCGCCGCGTCAATCGGCACGCTCGAAGGAATGACGGAAGGAATGATGCACCATGCCTAAATCCAGACAATCTACCGCACAGACCACGCCGCGTGCGCGGCGTGTGCGCCCTCACAAAGGTTCTCGCAATCGGCAGAGCATTGAGACGCTTGACTTGGTTGCAGTTCGAGAGAGCTTAGAGCAGCAAGCGGATGCCGTGCTCGCGTTCACCAATTCCGGCGTGCCTGACTTCATCAGCGATGCCGTCCTTGATGCCATCGAAGAGGCGGCGTGGCGCACGGGCTTCCCGGCTCCAACCTACGCGCCCGAAGAGAAGGACGCGCGGCGCATCCTCGCCGACCTGTTTTCACAGACGCGCCATTTGAGTTTGCGCGCATGCGAGAATTCGCTTGGAGAACTCGCGCGGCTCATCACGGCGGTGCTACGTCATCCCCTACTCCCCTTCGGTATTTACGATGACCTCTCGCGCTCAGTCGCCGAGCTAAACACCAACAACGCATGGGAAGACCGGCAATACGTCGAAGCCGTGCTTCGGAGCCACGGGAGCGAAAGCGAGGCGCAATCATGACCAAGCAGAAGGCAGCCTTAGCGACATCTGCCGAGCGCGGACGCTTCGCCGGGTTCGACACATGGGACGAATTTATTGAAGCCCAGTTGCGGGAGTTCAACAATCGACCGAAACAACGTCGTCTCGCCGAAACCGAGCGCATCGTCGCCGACTGGCACAGAGGCGGTTACGCGCTTTTCTGTGAGTTGATGGAGCGCGCCAACCTCGCCAGCGAGAAAAGAAGCGGCGCGAAATTTAACGAAAAAGTGACACGACTTGGCGAGCAAAAAACAAAGGTGTACTCACTACACCTTTACCGAGCAAGGTTCACGCGAAACGCGAATTCTGTTTTCCACTTGGCACGATTTATGCTCGTCACCCAACGCAATTCCTGACGGGACGTTGCGTGAGTTCGGTGATCTGCACATCACCACTAGCGGCACCACATCAATTTCGTGAGCGTCAAACCCGACACCAGCAAATCACAGATGAATGCACTTGACGGGGGATTCATCTGTGGTTTGCCCAAGCTTTGTACACATCGTACTTGTTTTTGGATTGCCACACCGTAGCCGACCAGTTCTCCCCGATCCTGTCGAAGAAGTTCTTAGCCGCCGCTTGATCTTCCGCTAACACGGAGAGCAGACACACCTCGTTGAGCCTGTTTGAATCCACACCGTAACTGCGCTCCAAACTATCAAAACCTTCTTTCGTCTTTTGCCACGAAACTTGGTTTCTGGCGAAGAACGATGTTCCGTAGCGTTCACGCATGTGTGACACGATCATGTAATAGAGAATCGCTCCGGCGTCGCCCCCGACCTTCTTGGCTGACTCGTCGGCGAACTTCTCCCAATCTCCCTGCTCGCCATACCAGCGTGGCATCAAATACATTGCCTTGACGCGATGAAAATAGTAATACGTGGGTTCGAGTGCTGCTGCTTCATCGAAAAGTTTGTTGAAATGAGATTGCTCTAATCCAGTCCCAAGCCCAATTCTGAGCATTGCGACATACCAGTGAGGGCACTTAGCGTCCAACTTCGCCGCATCATCGAGCACCTGTCGGGCAAGTTCGGAACGTTCCTCGAATAGTCGCGCTCCCCGCTCCGTCACAGTATCCGCATATCCTTGCCCGCGCGCGCTCCAAGCATAGTTAACCAATGCATCACCTAGAGCGACGCGAGCCGTGATGGAGTTCGGAACTTGATCCACCCATGTTTGCAGTTTGGCTAAGTGTGTTTGCCATTCTGCGTCACTTGCGCTTTCCCGGGCAGGCGGTGCTTGCAAACCGGCGTATAAGGCATTCAGCTTCCATGCACCGCCGGGAAATCTCTCCTTACTTACCCGCAGTCGGGCGGCGGTGGAGTCCAGTGACGTAAATCTCCCGGCAGCTAAATCGGAGTTGATTTCAGCGACGTACTTCTCGAACGGTGTGGTGCCGGTTTTGGCAGCAGCGGTCACAGGTCGCACAGGCGAGGGTAAGGTGTTTTGTTGAAAGTTGCATGAAGTCAAACTCACACAAAAGATAAACGACAGGAAGAAGCGGGTGGCAATCACAAAGCGCACTTGGTTAATCCTTAGAGGGCTGAAGTATTGAAGAAGGGTTGAAGCGGATGCTGGAAAAACTAAAGAGGATATTCGCGGCAGGTAAAGGGCATCGAAAGGATACCCTCAAGTATTAAAGCTGAAGCTAGAGGATTATGCAATAGAATGTTTTTTGCATAGCATTGTTTCTGTTCGACCGCGCTGGTTTTGTAGGCACGACTGATAACCACCAATATGTTCGCTGATAATGAAAACGCCGGAGATTTTACACTCCGGCGCGCAAGATAGACGCACCGCCGACAACTAAACCGGAACTAAACCAGAACGATAAAGCGGCGCGAAGTCTTGATGCTTCGCGCCGCTTCTCTCTTTTATAGACCTATGGAAAAAGTCGCTGTTTCGCCCTCACGTCCATTGAATTGTTAGACGTTTTTGTTACGCGACAAGACAAGCGTTTATGGTTTCAAGAGCCTCTGCAAGTGATTTTGCACGCTCAAAGCCTGTCCGCTTCAACATCAAAATAACTCTTTCTGCCGCTTGCTTCAAGTTTTTCGATTCAGGGACGAGTTTCGCCAAACACGCAACTATTTCTTGCGGCACGGGAACATCGCTCGGCTCTGTGCTTTCGTATTCTTTGCACAAATTATCAATTTCCTCAAAGGTTACATCGTCTGCGTTTAGATAAAGACGACAACAAACAATTAGCTCGTGATTTTTGAGAACGCGATATTTCTGGTCAAGTTTCTCAAAATATACGTCGTCAATTTCCAGAAACAGGTTTAGTGCTTTGTCATAACGGGCTTCGTCAAAATAAAAGTGTCCAAGAAAAAGCGTTGCAAATTGGTTCGTAGCGTCAAGTTTTACGGCTGCCGAAAAATGCTGCTCAATTTGCTCTTTTGCTTCAATTGTCCACTCTATTTCGGCATACCAACACAAGCCAAGAACGTGATGCAAATTAGAATGGTTTTGGTTTTGAGCCAGCGCACTTTCAGCAACGGCGCGTGCTTTTGCCAGAAGTTTCGCTTTGATTCGCTCGTTCAGTTGGCAAACAGCTTTTGTTTCTAAGCGCGTTGCAATATCAATGGCTTCGTCTGGACTAAAAACTCTCATTTCTTAAACGTGAAATTTCACCACGCCAAAAACGTCTGACGGCTGAGATGACGTGGGGCGAAACCGCCGCCAAGCCCGCTAAAGTTTGACGGACAACGTGATAACAAAGTCGCTGTTTCGCCCTCACGTCCATTGATTTGTTGGGCGGTAGTCAGTTGTCATTTACTATCGCAGCTCCACACGACCGCGCGGACTGTCTATGACGGCGATCAACGCCGGACTTTTCCCTGATTTCACAGGAAGATCGAGTTTAAGCTGCTGCAACATCCGTCGGACACTTTTCTTTTCGGGATGCTCCGCACGAAGGTTGACCAGTGAAGCACCCTTAGCAGCACTGACAGTCGGGTGGGGTGAATCTCCCCAATCAATAAAGAATGGAACGATGCCATCAGCTACCGGCGTCCAAGGGGCTGTGAACTTCCACGAAAGTTGTACCCCGTCTGTTCGACGCCGACTCCCGGACTTAATCTCTCCTAGTGGTACGCCCTTGCCAACAGCTTCACTCCTCAGGCGCTCAAGGTCACTTCCCTTGATAAACCACGCGATGAGCTTGGATTCTTTAAGACCGTCGAGCCCAAAAGGGCGAGGTTCTTTAGGTGATGGCTGTTCCGGGTCGGGTGCAAGGATTTCCAGATAAGCATTAGGACCGAGCGCAACCAAAGCATTCCTTGTACCACGTCCAATATGTTGACCTCCGGGCGTCGCTCGAACGCCTAAAAGTTTCTCGATCTCCTCGATGCCACGGTTCAAGTCGGGAGTAACATAAACGAGGTGATCGACTCTCGATACTAATTCGTCCGATTTTTTCTGCGCTAAACCATCACTGGTTACGGTCAGAGTAAGTATCGTCAGAAATAGTCCAATTCTAAGAATTAACATCTGTTTCCTCCATTTCTTGCGTCAAGATATACTGCCGCCTAACGATTGAGATGACGTGGGGCGAAACCGCCAACACACAAGCTAAAGTCTAACGGACAACGCCAAATGAAAGTCGCTGTTTCGCCCTCACGTCCAATGATTTGTTCGGCGGCGGCTTAATCTTCAGCGCGTATCTTTCGCTCACACAGACCACTGATAACCGCGAGCGATGTTTTCTCGCTTGCGTGCAAACCACGTCGCTTGTTGTTCCGACAAATTCTCAAAGCCCCACTTTCGAGCATAAACTAAAAACATATAAATCAACCGCCACTGACAAAATAGCGTTACTTCCGTCAGCGTTACGTTCAACGGCATATTTTCGGAATAGCCTTCAAGCAGCCAATCCAAAAGCTGCAAACCTTCTTTCCGCCAGCCGTGCGGATAGATTGAAATGGCGAGGTCATACGCAAACCAATGATAACAACAATCGTCAAAATCGAAGATGTTTAGTTGAAAGTCTTGATAGCGGTAATTCGTTTCGCCAAAATCCCCGTGTATCAAGCCGTAAGTTTCTTTCGATTGCGGAAGCCCGCGCAGCCGTTCTTTCAGCGCGGCATATTCTCGCCAGACAATTTTCTCGGACTTGGGCAAAAATCTTTCAACCTCAAGCAATAAATTATCTTCGTCCCAAGCGAATCTACGAACATTGCCCGAAGGAATATAGTTTTTTGAAAGAGCGTGAATTTGTCCAAGCGTTCTGCCGCGAAGTCTAAAATGTTCCTTGTTAGATTCGGCGGTGAAATCATATCTAAATCGCTCACCTTCCGCTTGCTCAAAAACACAAGCGAAAAGAAAACCATTCGCAAAAGGTATTTCTTCAACAAGTCGTCCAGAAGAAGAAATCGGAAGCACGGCATTAACGCCGCCCCGATTAAGATAGGCGATAAAATCAAGTTCGGCTTTAATCTCCTCTTTCGTTCTGTGGCAACTCGAAATCAGCCGAAGATAGCGCGTTTTGCCAGATTCGATAAAGCTATAAACGTAATTGGCAGAGTCGCCGAGATATTGAAGCGATTCATTATCGCCGCGCCACAATTTGACTGCGACATTCGCAAACTCATTTCTACGAACTGAATCTGTCATTAGCACACACGAGCCGCCGAACAAGTTATTATACCGCAAAGTTGCGGCATAAATCCGAAATAGGTACAATTTGCCGCACCAGTCTAAATTACTCTTCCTTTCCAATTGTCTTATCCAATTGTCTTAAAAGAGATTGTGTTGGCACATCATAGCCATAAGTTCAATATGAGTCAATCATTTTGTTTGTTTATTTTGCTCAAACAATAAAGGCTATACG
>MWVT01000033.1_pt1 | contig 21449 bp, 18 predicted proteins | sample 1047201 | NCBI WGS metagenome assembly MWVT01 (sample SAMN06349988, study PRJNA376086) | soil metagenome | isolation source: TG5-1 sample Antarctic (ecotone) soil | place: Antarctica | collected 2015-01-13 | reverse complement strand
AACATAAGCTGTAGACTTAAACGAACGACGGTAAATCGGTTCCCTCCCTGTAAAAAAGATGATGCGTTTTTTATCAGCACTTAATTGGTAGTCAGTGGTTGCTATCTGCCTGCCACTATCATCTTTTACATCTTTCGGATCAAAAAGTTTATTGGGTAGCGGAGCAAAGCCACCTACAGTTTCACCACGGAAAGTGCCTTTTTTATAAATGTCTTCAAGAGTGATCTGCTTTTTTTGAGCAATGGTTAATAGGGGTAAAAAAAGAAACAGGAAAAATAGCTTACGCATGTATTTAAAATTTGGGAGCTTAAAAATAAATGAATAGCAGTTAGCAACACCACCGTTGATGTAATTGACAGAGATTTTATGAAATGATTGTTTGTTGGCAGTAAACAGGTATCATAAAATTAATGCACTAACCACGAATAGGTACAGATTATAGAATGATAGAAATTTTCTTTGCAGGCTACATGTTCTATTAAAAGCAGAAAGATGAACCGAAACCCGCAACCGTTGCAGGATAAACTGTGGCAACAAAAGTTAAATAGTAGCTCAACAGCTTGCTAACCATACTTCCTCTCCCATTTTTGTAGTGTGCTTTATTTTACAGACTTTCGTTCCCTAAAAATTTTAACGATTGGCTTGCATCCATAGGTTCATTAGAATAGTGGTAGAAAAAAATTATTTCTTGAACCTGTGCATTTAAAACTTACATGTTATGTGCGGAATTGTTGCTTATATAGGTCCCCGTGAGGCGTACCCTGTTATTTTAAAAGGATTGAAAAGATTGGAATATCGTGGCTACGATAGCTCTGGCGTGGCTTTATTAAATAGCGGACTGAAAGTTTATAAAAAGAAAGGAAAGGTTGCGGAACTGGAAGAATCAATGGTTGGTAAACATCTTCATGCCAATATTGGCATTGGTCATACACGTTGGGCAACACACGGCGAGCCGAGCGACCGAAATGCGCACCCCCATTTATCTAACAGTGGCAAGCTTGCCATGATTCACAATGGTATTATTGAAAACTATGCCCAGTTAAAAACAGAATTATTACGGAAAGGATATGTTTTTAGCAGTGATACCGATACGGAAGTTCTGTTGAATTTTATTGAGGACATTAAGAAAAACAACGATTGTCCACTCGAAGAAGCGGTGCGCATTGCACTTAAGAGAATTGTGGGTGCCTACGTCATTGTTTTAATTGATAATGATAATCCTCATGTATTAATAGCCGCCCGCAAGGGAAGTCCGCTCGTGATTGGCATTGGGAAGAACGAACATTTTTTGGCCTCCGATGGCTCACCAATTATTGAGTACACCAAAGAAGTAGTGTATGTAAATGATTATGAAATAGCTATAATAAAAGCCGATGAATTAATTCTGAAAAACCTGGGTAACGAAAGGCAAACTCCTTTTATTACCATGCTCGATATGGAACTGGCGGCAATTGAAAAAGGCGGCTATGAACATTTTATGCTAAAGGAAATTTTTGAACAGCCCCAAACTATTTATGATTGCCTGCGTGGACGCCTTGATGCCGAAGCCGGAACAATTACAATGAGCGGCATTGAAAAATATGCTTCCCAAATTATGAATGCTAACCGGATAGTGATGGTAGCTTGCGGCACAAGCTGGCATGCCGGTTTAATTGCCGAGTATGTTTTTGAAGAACTTTGCCGCATTAATGTAGAAGTAGAATATGCTTCAGAATTTCGCTACCGCAATCCTGTAATTAATAATGGAGATGTGATTATTGCTATTTCGCAAAGCGGCGAAACCGCAGATACTTTGGTGGCAATTGAAAATGCGAAATCGAAAGGTGCAATAATTTTAGGCGTTGTAAATGTGGTGGGTTCTTCTATTGCACGCCTCTCCGATGCGGGTGCCTATACTCACGCTGGTCATGAAATAGGGGTGGCTTCTACAAAAGCTTTCACAGCGCAACTCGCCGTGTTAATCATGATCGCATTAAAAATTGGTTACGAAAAAGGGACACTCGATCGTGACCGTTATATTCATTTGCTGGAAGAGCTACATGCCATTCCGGAAAAAGTAACAACGCTATTACAGCAGGTAGAACACATTAAAGCTTTAGCAGAAAAATATAAAGATGCCCGCGATTTTTTATATCTCGGCCGCGGATATAATTTTCCTGTTGCCCTAGAAGGCGCATTAAAATTGAAGGAGATTTCGTACATACACGCAGAAGGTTATCCTGCCGCGGAAATGAAGCACGGACCAATCGCACTGGTAGATGAAGATCTCCCGGTATTATTTATTGCGACTAAAAATTCCTATCATGAAAAAGTGATCTCTAACATGCAGGAAATAAAAGCAAGAAAAGGGAAAGTAATTGCTGTAATAAATGAGGGTGATGAGCAAAGCATTGCGTTAGCCGATGATGCAATTGTTGTTCCTGAGGCCGATGAAATAATGGCGCCTATGTTAAGTACTATACCATTACAATTACTTGCTTATTATATTGGCGTAGCAAAAGGACAGGATGTCGATAAGCCCCGTAACCTAGCAAAATCAGTAACCGTGGAATAGTTCATTGTCCGGAAGAATAATGAACTATTAACTTGAATTATTTGTTAATGAGCACCGGTTTTTCATAGCAACGGCTCTTGTAAGTTTATGCCGGACTTGATCCGGTACACTCTTCTACAATTTGTCCAATATTGAACACCAACAGCCAGTGCTTGTTATCACTTATTAATGATCGTCCGTTTTAAAAATATTAAATGAACGAGATTAGAAAAAAACCCGTCAGTTTGATTGGTTATGATTTTATTCCGCAGGAGTTCCTGCCTGAAGGTGTAGATGAATATCATTTACGTAATATTCAAAACCATAGCGGCATTTCTTACCGCACTCTTACTGTATACGAAATTGAAGTGCTGGTGCGTAACAGAAATACCTCTGACGACTGGAATAAAATTCAGGTGTCGGATGCTTTTGACCCTGAACTGGTGAAGAGCTGTAATTTTTATGGTTTGGTTCGCATTGGCAAGTTGGAAGCAATTGCGCTGGAATATCACAATGTTTGTTTGCCCGTTGGTTTGTACAATAGTAGCGTTATTAGTTGCGATTTTGGCGACAATGTAGTGGTGAACAATGTCAGTTACATCTCCCATTATATTATCGGCAACGAAGTAATGCTGTCGAATATTCACGAACTGCATACCACCAATCATGCAAAGTTTGGCAATGGCATAATTAAAGAAGGTGAAGATGAGGCAGTACGTGTTTGGCTGGAAGTTGGTAACGAAAATGCGGGGCGCAAAATACTTCCGTTCGATGGCATGTTACCCGGTGATGCCTGGCTTTGGTCAAAATACAGGAATGATAAAATGTTGATGCAGCGGTTTACTGAGTTTACCGAAAAGAAGTTTGACAAACAACGTGGTTATTATGGTAAGGTTGGCGACCGGACAATAATTAGAAATACCAGCATCATAAAAGATGTTTGGGTAGGCACTGATGCTTATATAAAAGGCGCCAATAAATTAAAGAATCTAACTATCAATTCAATACCCGAAGCAAAATCGCAAATTGGCGAAGGCTGCGAATTAGTGAATGGAATTATTGGTCATGGCTGCCGCATATTTTACGGCGTAAAAGCGGTTCGGTTTCACATGTCTTCGCATTCGCAATTAAAATACGGAGCACGGTTGATCAATTCTTACCTTGGTAATAATTCAACTATATCTTGTTGCGAAGTATTGAACTCACTCATCTTTCCTGCACATGAACAGCATCACAACAATTCTTTTTTATGTGCTGCTACAGTAATGGGGCAAAGCAATATTGCAGCAGGAGCTACAATTGGCTCCAACCATAATAGTCGTGCCGCGGATGGAGAAATTATTGCAGGACGCGGCTTTTGGCCTGGCTTATGTGTTAGTTTAAAGCACAATTCAAAGTTTGCTACTTATACACTCATTGCCAAAGGAGATTACTCGAATGAGTTAAATATTCCACTGCCTTTTAGCCTTGTTAGCAATGATACTGCTCACGATCGGCTTATTATTATGCCGGCGTATTGGTTTCTATATAATATGTATGCCCTTGCCCGCAATGCGCACAAATACGTTGACCGCGATAAACGCATTCGTTCTACGCAACAAATTGAATACAATTTTTTAGCGCCTGACAGTATCAATGAAATATTTGTGGCTTTGGAGCTATTGAAAAAATTTACAGGAAAGGCCGCACAAGAAGCAGATCAAAAAGCCGGTGAAAAAGAGTTGATTCTTTTAGGAGAAAATTTGTTGAACGATCCTCAATTTGATTTCAGATATCTTGAGATTATTGCAGCAGGATTTGAGAACAATAATCGCCCCACGCAATTGCTAAAAGTGAAGGAAGCTTATTCCATCTATAAACAATTAATCGTTTTTTACGCCATTCAAAACATTATCGAACATATAGAATCAAATAAAATTACTTCGTTAACTAGTTTACTGGAGAGCCTGCCACAAAAAACTGAACGTTTTGAATGGCATAATATAGGAGGGCAGTTGATCTCCGATAGTTCCTTACATACTTTATTAGAAAATACCAGGTCGGGCAGTAATACTAACTGGGACGATGTACACGAATTTTATAAAGCGAACGCCGATCAATATAAAAAACAAAAACTGCAACACGGGCTCGCCTCGTTATTCGAGCTATTAAATATCAGCGCTTCTGATTTAACTCCTTTTTTATTTAAAGACCTTCTTAGCCAGGTTATAAATACAAAAGAATGGATGGTAAAAAATATTTACAATTCCCGCGCAAAAGATTATCAGAGCGATTTTCGCAAAATGGTTTATAATAACGAAGAGGAAATGGAAGAAGTGATCGGAAAGTTAAATGATAATGTATTCATCTTGCAGCAAAGGCAGGAGTTAGAAGAACTGAAAAGAATAATTGATAAAATAACCGTTGAGTTCGGGATATAAAAAACCCTCTGATTTTCAGAGGGCTTCTTTTATATGTTTTCAACTTAATTGTTAGTTGAATCAGCAGACATCATGGAAGATGTGTCAGTCATCATTGTAGATGTATTTGACATCATGTTTGTAGTGTCAGTAGTAATCATTGTGTTGTTGTCAGTTGTGATAGTTGTGCTATCAGTTGTAGTTGTGTCCGTAGCATCGTTGCTACAAGCTACCAATGTACCAGCAATTGCTAATACAGCTAATAATTTTTTCATGAATGTTTGTTTAAGTTTAGTTAACTAAAGGGCGCACAGGTAAACTTATGTCCGGGAAAACCAAATAGTCGTATCTATTTATTAAAGGTTGTTGTTATTTTTTTCTAAAAAAGATACGTACCGGCACACCCTTGTACTCAAAATTCTCCCTTAACTGGTTTTCTAAATAATTTCTATAAGGGGTTTTTATATCATCGGGGTAATTGCAAAAAAAGGCAAATGAAGGCACAACCGTTGGTAATTGTGTGATATATTTTATTTTAACCGGATTGCCACGAACAACAGGCGGATGGTTTGTTTCAATTGCTTTTTGCATTACATCGTTCAACTTAGAAGTGGATATTTTACGTTTACGATTTTCATATACGTCCAAAGCTGTTTCTATAGCTTTAAATATCCTTGTTTTTTCCAACGCTGAAATAAACAAGATAGGTACGTCATTAAACGGCGCCAGTCGCTGTTTCAACTTCGCTTCATAATCTCTTGCAGTATTTGTCTCCTTTTGTTCTACCAAGTCCCATTTGTTTACCAACACTACTACGCCCTTACCTTTTTTTGCTGCAAGGCTAAATATGTTTAGGTCTTGTGCGGCAAGTCCTTTTTCTGCGTCTATTAAAAGGAGACAGACATCAGCTTCGTCTAAAGCCTTTACTGCCCTGATCACGGAATAAAATTCCAGGTCTTCGTGCACTTTGGCTTTACGACGGATGCCCGCAGTATCAATTAAAATAAAGTCTTTCTGAAATAAATTATACCGTGTGTGAATGGTATCTCTTGTTGTTCCGGCAATGTCACTGACAATTGTTCGCTCTTGCCAGGTTAATGCATTCAACAAAGATGATTTACCAACATTAGGTTGCCCAATAATTGCAAACTTTGGAAGGGCATTTTCGTCCAGTACATCATCGCTATCCTCTTCTTTTATCATCTCAGTAACTGAGTCAAGCAGGTCGCCTGTGCCGCTACCGCTGATGGCTGCAACAAAAAACGTTTTTTCAAAACCCAAACTATAGAACTCTGTTGCTTCCAGCAGGCGCTGGTTGTTATCTACTTTATTAACTACTAAAAATACCGGTTTTGTAGAACGGCGCAAAACATTTGCCATGGCATCATCCAGGTCAGTTACACCGGTAGCCGCATCTACAATAAATAAAATAGCGCTTGCTTCTTCAACAGCAATCAACACCTGCTTTTTTATTTCGCGTTCAAACACATCTTCACTTTCAGGCACAAAACCGCCGGTATCAATTACGTTAAACGATTTTCCATTCCAATCGGCTACACCGTATTGACGGTCGCGGGTAACACCGCTCACATCATCTACAATGGCTTTGCGCTGCTCTAACAAACGATTAAAAAATGTGCTCTTGCCTACGTTTGGCCTGCCAACTATTGCTAATGTAAATCCTGACATAAATTTATTTTAGAAGGAACGGGTTTGTATTAAATAAAAAAAAGAGCGAAGTACTTAAAGCTGATGCTAAGGATTTTTTTGCTGTTGGCTTGAATTATAATAATTCAGAAATAAAATAACATTTTGTTCTTTTTTAAAATCTATTTTATTTAACTCTATCCATTCCGAAAAAGATGAGGAAGATGGAATAAATGAAAGCAGTTCTTCTTTATTTAATTTTTTTAATCTTTTTATTGTTTCGTTGGAACGCAAAAAATAGTACACCTCATCTCTAAAAAAATAACGCTTTTGAGTACCAAATAAAGAATCTGCTGATGCTACTTTTCGCTTTATGTATTTAAGGAGTTGATATTTTCCTGAATTTAAAACCTGAACAAAATCTTCAACCTTTAAACTCTTGATAAATAACTCGGGCACTTTTCGATGAAATAGAGCCGTTGTGACAGATGTATCGTTCCCTTGATAAAGCACTAGTTTTGTAACATCTGCTTTATCAAGTACCAGTTCTACATCGTTTTTTAAAAAATAAATTTCATTTGTTGCCAGGTTTAGTTTTATAGGTCTGATCGAAAAGCGCTTATTTCCCGAATATAGGGCGGCTAATTTATAATCATCACTCCAAAAGGGGCTTCCTTTTACCTTATAATAAGGAACTTTATTGGAAAGCCCTTCGCTTCCGTAAACGATATATGTTGCAGCTTTTCCTTTTAGCCCATCTTCGGCCGTCTGAATGAAAACCTGCCCCTGTAGCTTACAAAAGCTACTAACGAGAAAAATGCAAATGAAGCCTAGGCCGGATCTTAGCCGGACAATGTTGAGAGGCATACCGTTTAATTTGATTTATTAATATTAATATCCATACTCTTTCAAAAAAATATCATTCTCCCGCCACTTCGGACGCACTTTTACAAAAAGCTCTAAAAATATTTTCTGACCCAAAAATTTTTCTATTTCTTTCCTTGCTTCGGTTCCTATTTTTTTAATCATTTTCCCCCCTTCACCAATAATGATGGACTTCTGTGTATCTCTTTGCACAATAATATTCGCACCAATTTTTATCAAAGAAGATTTCTGTTTAAATTCATGCACCAGCACTGTTGAGTGATAAGGTATCTCTTCTTCAAAAAGATCAAAGATCTTTTCACGGATCATTTCCGCTACAAAAAAGCGTTCTGAAAGGTCCGTCATTTCATCATTTGCATAAAATGCTTCGCCTTCAGGTAAAAGTTCAATTATTGCAGATAATAACTCCTGCAGATTGCTTTTCTTCAAAGCAGAAATAGCAATTAACTTTTTACAATAAGATTTTGCTGAAAAAAAGGCCGCAACTTGCTCCACCTTTTCCTGATCTACCTTATCGGTTTTATTGACTAATACTATTGCGGGTACTTTCAATCTTAGTGATGAAAAAATGGCATCACATTCTTCGAGGTTGTCTTTTATATCAACTAATAGTAAAACTACATCAGCATCTTCCAATGAACTTTTTACAGCCTGCATCATTCGTTCGTGGAGCTTGTACTTTGGCTCTATAATTCCAGGGGTATCAGAAAAGATGATCTGGTAATCGTCGGTTGTTAAAATACCTTTGATACGATGTCTGGTAGTTTGCACCTTTGAAGACACGATAGCAAGCTTTTCGCCAATTAAAGCATTCAACAGAGTGCTTTTACCTGCGTTGGGCTTACCAAATATGTTTACAAAACCTGCTTTCATCTTATGCAAATGTATCGAGTGATTAGTTATTCATTGAGGTGTTGATCAAATGCCGTTGTTTTACAGGACTTGCCAGTAGCAAGTTCTTACTCTTATTCGCTATTCTTCTATGATCCTTTGTGCGCATGTAGTTCAAAAAAGCTATATGTCGTTTGTCTTGCCGAGATCCAGCCTGTCCCTCCACCTGATGCGGGAAGGGGTGAATTTATCTTAGAAGTTAATGCTAAAGTCAGATGCCTCCTACGTCGGCAAGACAGTATAAAGTATTTTCTTATTGGCGTCTTCATTGAATATTGTATTGATCAATGAAGATTTTCCCGCTGAATCATTCACCATTACACATTCAATACTCTACTATGTTCCTATATGCCTATGTGGTCCAAAAAACCTGAATAGAATTACCAACAGCCGAATGGAGCGTCGCAAGCAAAGTTTCATAGCAGCACTTTAGCTAAGTACCAAAATAAAAAAGCCTCTTTCGAGGCTTGGTTTCTTGTTGCGAAGCTAGGGATCGAACCTAGGACCTTCGGGTTATGAGCCCGACGAGCTACCGCTGCTCTACTTCGCGGTGCAAATGTATAGGAAATGCGTTTACCGCCAAAACAAAAAACCATCCTTCGATGGTTTTCACAAATTGTTATATGAATTTATTTACCGACTTTTTTCACACTGCTGGAACCTGATGATTTTGTTTCTTTTACTGAAGCACTGCCTTTGTAACGGACATCGCTGCCACCACTTGCATTTGCATTGAGGTCTTTATTAACAGTGATCTCCACATCGCAACCACCACTTGCTTCTACAGACGCTACATCTGTAATTAATTCAAAGCCATTAAAATCGGAACCGCCACTTGCATCCACAACAACATTTGTTGCTTTACCGGAAATATCAACATCCGAACCGCCACTTGCATCAACACTTAAATCTTTTACAGACACTTTTCCATTAAAATCGGAACCACCGAAAATATTTAACGAAAGGGTGTTTGATTGAATGGTTCCATCCACAATAATATCGGAACCACCGGAACCACTTAAAGCATCCAGCGTTTTATACGATACATAAACTTTTAACTGCTTATTATTGGAAATTTTAAAGCCCTTACCATCTTTCCAATCGTACCAAATCTTTAGAATGCCACTCTCCACCTCGGTTTTAATATGCCTGGCAGTTTCTGCATCTTTAGCACTTACAGCAAGGGCTTCATCTCCCGAACTTAAATAAAGATCGATACCACCCGATACTTTAATGGCATGAAATGCTTTTACAGAACGCACTTCAGCATTTGGATCGTTAATGGTTTTTTGTGCAGTGATTGATAAAGCTGCGGTGACCAGTAAATAGCTTAAAAAAATCTTTTTCATATTATTTACAAGTTAAAATGTGATTGTTTTTTCTTAAACGATCAAAGGGCGAAGAAAGTTACAGGCACTATCAATTTTTCTTGTTTAAATTTGCATTTCAATCCTCGGGGTGCCTTCCATTAAACAGGAAAGCTGAGATCACACCCGTAGAACCTGATCAGGGTAATGCCTGCGCAGGGAAGGCCGTTTACCAATTTTCCTTCTCTCCGCTTGCATTTCCCTTTCATTAAAATATTAAAATGAAAAGGACAGCTATATTTATTTCGATTTTTTTCATCTCTTTTGTTGCCGTTTCACAAACAGATACTGTTGATCTTACCCCCGTAGAGGTAAAAGCTGTAAGGGCAACCGACAGAGCACCGTTTACAAAAACCAACATCAGCAAGGATGAAATTGAAAAGCAAAATTTGGGGTACGATCTTCCATTTATTTTGAACCAAACGCCTTCGGTTGTTGTAAACTCCGATGCAGGCAATGGAATTGGCTACACGGGAATCCGTATTCGCGGTACCGATGCTACAAGAATAAACGTAACCCTGAATGGCATTCCATTTAACGATGCGGAAAGTGGGGGAACTTTTTTTGTGAACCTGCCTGATTTTATTTCATCGGTGAACAGCATACAGGTACAGCGGGGTGTGGGCACCTCAACCAATGGTGGAGGAGCTTTTGGCGGCGCAATCAATTTGAGTACGAATGAAGTAAATAAAGTTGCTTACCTCGAATTAAACAATGCTTATGGTTCTTTTAATTCGTTAAAAAACACGCTGAAGATCGGGACGGGTTTGCTTGGCGATTATTTTACAACGGATGTGCGTTTGTCAAATATATCGAGTGATGGTTATGTAGATAGGGCAACCAGCGATTTGAAATCTTATTATATTTCTACGGCTTATACAGCTGAAAAAACCGGCTTACGATTTACAACTTTCTCGGGCAAAGAAAAAACATACCAGTCGTGGTACGGTGTACCGGAAACTGATTTAGACACAGATCGCAGGTCTAATTCTGCAGGTATGGAAAAACCTGGTGAACCTTATAACAATGAAACCGATAATTATAAGCAAGATCATTACCAGTTTTTTTTCAATCAAAAATTAAAAAGTAACCTGGTATTTAATATAGGTTTATTTTATGTAAAAGGAAAAGGCTATTACGAACAATATAAAGCAGAAGAAAAGTATTCGGATTATGGAATTGCAAACCCTGTTTATGGTGCTGAAACAGTTATTGAAACTGACCTCATTCGCCAGTTATGGCTCGACAATGATTACTACGGAAATATTTTTTCGCTTCAACACTCTTCGGCAAAAACACAATTTATTATAGGCGGATCAATTGCAAAATATAAAGGACGGCATTTTGGAGATGTAACCTGGGCAAAGAATGGTTTGCCTCCCGAAACAGCAAGATGGTATTCGAACAAGGGAACAAAAAATGACGGAACGCTCTACGCGAAATGGCAGCAAAATCTTACGCCTGCATTGCAACTTTATACCGATCTGCAATTTAGAAAAGTAAATTATAAATTAAATGGTTTTAGAAACACACCCAATTTATTAATTGATAATAAATACAATTTTTTCAATCCGAAAATTGGCATCAGTTATCGAAAAAATAATTGGAATGCTTATGCATCTTTCGGCATTGCCAACAAAGAACCGAACCGCGATGATTTTGAAGCAGGCGATAATCAACAACCCAAACCCGAACACTTGCAGGACATAGAATTAGCTGTGGAAAAGAAAAATAAGACCTATAATTGGGGCGCTACTTTGTATTATATGAATTACAGAGACCAATTGATATTGACCGGGAAGATAAATGACGTTGGCGCTTACACCAGAACCAATATTGATGATAGTTACAGGATGGGTATAGAACTACAAGGTGGTGCACACGTCAATAAATGGCTGCAGGTAAGTGCAAATATTTCATTTAGCCGCAACCGTTTAAAAAATTTCAACGAGTTTATAGATGACTACGATGCCGGCGGACAAAAGATCAATAATTACAAACAAAGCGATATTGCTTATTCACCAAATGTTGTAAGTGCTGCTACAGTAACCATTTTGCCAATAAAACAATTTGAAATTAATTTACTAAGTAAGTATGTGGGTGAGCAATTTCTTGACAATACAGGTAATGAAAAAAGAAAATTAAACTCCTACTTTACACAGGACATCAGAACAGCCTATTCGTTCAGCAAAAAAGCCTTTAAGAATATTAGTTTGATAGCGCAGGTAAATAACCTGTTCAATACTATGTACGAGCCAAACGGCTACACGTTTAGTTATTATTACAATAATGAATTAACTACTGAAAATTTTTATTTTCCTATGGCGGGAATAAATTGGGTTGTGGGGTTGAATGTGCGATTGTAAATTAATTTGATTCTTAATTTGCATATTTCAAAATCCTTTACTATTTTTCGCAACTAATCTACCTTATGAAAAAATATTACCTGCACAACGGGCTCCAGGAGTCCGGTCCTTTTACATTAGAAGAAATTAAAGTTCAAGATTTACACAAATCCTTCAAAGTTTGGTTTTCTGGTTTAGGTTATTGGACTCATATTGAATTTGTTCCGGAAATAGCGAAATTTTTAGGTAAATGATAAGAAAATTATTTTATTTGCCCAACCCATACTTTTCCTGCCACGCCAATATACCGCCTTCAAGGTTATAAGTATCTGTAAAGCCAAGTTGATCAAGAACCAAACAAGCCATCATGCTGCGTTTGCCGCTGCGGCATTGAAGTATCACTTCTTCCTCTTTTAAATCTTCTATTTCTTCAATTTGCATGGTTTGTATTTTGCCTAAAGGAATTAGTTTGCCACCAATATTGGCTTCCAGGTATTCATGGGGTTCACGACAATCAATTAAATTGATCTTTTCACCGCTATCCATTTTTTGTTTTAATTCTTCAACAGTTATATTTTTCATGAGATTATCTTTTAATTAAGTCAATATTCATTCTCATCGTTTTTTGTAGAATCAGGAAGAGTAGCCCTTGTTTCCAAAGAATCCACAACTGGTTTTTCTAAACTTAACCAAACATCCATAGTTTGGCCTGGCCGAATACGAAAGCGACGACCTTCTTCATTCCTGGGTACAGGGTTTTGTCTATAAATAAAAGCGTTCGCTGTATCTCTCACCATTGGATCAGGAATTACTGCTGCAAAACTGAGCCCGTTGGTTTCCAGCAAAATCTTTGCTTCGGCATACGTCAAGCCTAATAATTTAGGCACAGGCATTTCTTCGTTTCCAATACCACTGCCTAATACCAAAGAAACTTTACTCCCCCATTTTAACTTAGTGCCGGGAGCTATTGTGTTTCCGTTATATAATTGTTCCAATACTGAATTTGGTGCAAAGTCAGGCCGGAATGTGGTATCGCCTAATAGCAGGTTATTTGCTTTTAAGATCATTTCAACATTCCGAAAACTTAAGCCAACGAGGTTGGGCATTTCTATATCCGGGGGAATAATCCGGTTGATAGTTACATAAATGGTTCTGTTCTTTTTTACTACAGCATCAGCTTCCGGAATTTGTTTCATGATCATTGTCGGGGGCAGGGAATCATAATAAACAGAATCCTGTACTACTATCTCAAAACCTTTTTCTTCTAAAAGTGCTTCAACATCAGCTAAAGTTTTACCGGTTACCGAGGGAACTGTTTGCGCCTGCCCGTGCTGGGTGATCCAGCGTAGGGAAAGCATAAATAAAAGCCCCATCAAAAAAACCATCACCAGCGCTACTAATATATTTACCCAAAGAGGGCGTGCGGTTAAATTTCTTCTGATAAATTGTTTCAAAATACAGGAATTGAAAATTGTGGTGCAATATAAATAAATGGATCAGAAGCTTTTATTATGAGTAGTTAAAGCTTCCTGCACCAGCTTAGCATAAAATTCTTTGAGGTTACTACCTACAGCTTTCACCTGCTGTGGAATAATACTTGCTTCACTTTGACCAGGCACCGTGTTAATTTCAAGCATATATGGAGCATTTGCAGTGGTGTTGTAAATAAAATCTATGCGCACCACTCCACTGCAATTAAACACCGCATAAATTTTTCGTGCTGCTGTTTCAATATCTTCTTTCCATTGGGCTTCAATATTGGCAGGTGTGGTCTCCGATGATTTGCCTTCGTATTTCGCTTCAAAATCAAAAAATTCTTTATGTGCAACTACTTCTGTAATAGGTAACACCGTTATTGCTCCAGCCGTTCTAAAAACTCCCACGGTAAACTCTCTGCCCTGGATCATTTCTTCTACAAGCACCTGGTCGTCTTCACCAAAAGCTTTTTCCAATGCAGGTTGTAATTGGGCAGCTTCCGATACTTTACTCATGCCAATACTGGAGCCGCCGTTATTGGGTTTTATAAAATACGGTAATTGCAGGTTTGAAAGAATAGCATCTAACTCATATTTTGTATGCTTAAATAAATGAACCGATTTTGCTACATGAATACCTGCCAAAGCTGCAACTGCTACGGTATATCGTTTATTAAAGGTTAATGCGGAAGTAGCGGCATTGCAGGATGTGTAAGGAAGGCCTACCATATCAAAATATCCCTGCAATCTTCCGTCTTCGCCGGGGATACCATGCATACCAATAAAAACACAGTCAAATTTTAATTTCTCACCATTGAGGGCAAGAGAGAAATCGTTTTTATTTACATCTGTTTTTACACCATCCGCTTCATAAAACCAACCCTGTGGATTTACATCAATTGTGTACACATCAAACAACTCCTTGTCAAGGTTGTTATAAATAGTTTTAGCCGATTTGTAAGAGATAGTTGCTTCGCCGGAATAACCACCCGTAACCAAGGCAATTTTTTTCTTCATGGCTTCAAAGCTAAATAAAAAAAGATAGGAGCAAATATGAGAAAGGTGAAGACTTTCTAATCTTCACCTTTTTTGTACGGGAAATATCACCCGTTTAATTCAGCAGTTACCTGCTTTTAAGATATATGTAAGTTACATTTTTTATAAATGCATCCGCTCTTTTTTTCCTAACAATTCTTCAACGGTTTCCTGGTACATCTCATCAGGTACGCAACAATCTACAGGGCAAACCGCCGCACATTGAGGTTCTTCATGAAAGCCCTGGCATTCTGTACACTTACTTGGGGTAATATAATAAGTATCTACAGCAATTGGCGCATTACGCTGATCAGTACTCACGACAGTGCCATCAACCAATGTGTATTGTCCTTTTACATTTGTACCGTCTGATATAGCCCACTCAACACCTCCTTCATATATAGCATTATTAGGACATTCCGGCTCGCAGGCGCCGCAATTAATACACTCATCTGTTATTTTAATGGCCATATTTTATGTTTGATGAATAGAAATTTACTTTTGCAAAACAAAAATAAAGGCTGCGTGGCAAATAACCATTGATTTTTATCTTCTAATTACAGAAGTAAGAATAGAACAGTCCAAAAAATGAAATATGAATCTACAAGAACGGATAGAACTATTAGTGCGTTTGGGTGAATATATTTCTACCAATAATACTCAATGGCGAGTAGCGAAAGAAAAAGCTTTTCAGGAAAATAATTGGTTCATACCCCAGTTTATTGACCTGGCTACAGAAAATATTGCAACTAATTTTCTGCAATCGGAAATATTAAATGCCCTTGCAGCAAAATATGATATACCGGTAACTAATGAATACCCTAAAAAAATAGGAATTGTAATGGCAGGAAATATGCCATTGGTTGGCTTTCACGATGTGTTGTGTACTTTTCTCACCGGTCATTTTTCCTACATTAAACCATCTTCGAAAGATGAAGTGCTAATAACGCATATTGTAGCAAAATTTAATGAATGGAATGCACTCACCAATAATTATTTTGTTATTGCACAAATGTTAAAAGGCTGCGATGCTTACATTGCAACAGGAAGTAATAATAGTGCCCGATATTTCGAATATTATTTTGGCAGATACCCGAACATTATCAGGAAGAACCGTACGTCAGTGGCGATTCTTAAGGGCAAAGAAACTACAGAAGAACTGCAGGCCCTGGCAGATGATGTTCACCAGTATTTTGGATTAGGTTGTCGCAATGTTACGAAGTTGTATGTGCCGGAAGGTTATGATTTCATTCCTATTCTGGAAGCATTCAAAAAATATGATTTTTTTACAAATCATAATAAATACAAAAATAATTACGACCATAACCTGGCTATGCATATTTTAAACAACAGGCATTATATGACCAATGGTAGCAGTGTATTACTGACAGAAAATAGTTTGCCGTTTTCACCAATAAGCCAATTGCATTATGAGTATTATTCCAGGGAAGAAGAGGTGCTGAAAAACCTTGAAGGAAATGAATCCATTCAATGTATTGTAGGAAAAAATAATTTGCCATTTGGAAAAGCTCAATGTCCTCAAGTTGACACGTATGCCGATGGTATTGACACGATCAATTTTCTTACCAGCTTAACATGAAATGGAGTAAATTTATAACTACGAAAGTCTTAGTAATTTTTTGTTAAACTCAACAGGCGGGAGGGCTTTCAACCTTATACGCATTTATTTTGTTCTGTAAAGGCACGCAATTTGACACAGTATTTTTAAAGTAATTCAAATTTTCAATATGAAAGGAAAACAAATTCTATTAGTGATGGCAATTAGCGGTGCAACTGCGGTTGGCAGTGTAGCAGGCTACAATCATTTTTTTAACAAGCAAAACATTTCTGCCGTAGGCAACGCTCAAAATGGCATGCCTGCTAATTATGCAGGATTTTTTGACGGCAAAGTAAATGGTGCTGCTGAAATGTTAGATCTCACCAAAGCAGCCAATGCTTCGGTACCGGCAGTAGTGCATATTAAAACCCGCGTACCCGCAAAAAAGCAAACGAATAATGTTACCCGCAACAGGGGTAATAACTTCGATGACTGGTTTGAAGATTTTTTTGGTGGTCCAAACAGTTCTCCTGAACAGAGAGCTTCAGGTAGTGGAGTGCTGATCAGCGAAGACGGGTACATTGTAACAAATAATCATGTAGTTACAAATGGTGGTGAAGGTGTAGCTGATGAAATTACCGTCACTCTGCATAATAGAAAAGTATATAAAGCCCGTGTAATTGGTCGTGATCCCAGCAGTGATCTTGCCGTACTAAAAATTGATGGCAATAAATTTCCTTTTCTTTTATATGGCAACTCAACAAATTTACAATTAGGCCAGTGGGTGTTAGCTATTGGTTACCCATTAACCCTTGAAACAACTGTAACAGCAGGTATTATTTCTGCCACTGGTCGTTCTATTAATATTAATCGCCGGCAGAGTGATAGTCCTGTAGAATCTTTTATACAAACAGATGCAGCAGTAAATCAGGGCAATAGTGGTGGTGCATTAGTAAACCCTAATGGTGAATTAATAGGCGTTAATTCGGCCATCCTTGCACCTAATGGAACTTACGCCGGATATTCATTCGCGATTCCTGTAAGTATTGTAAAAAAGATAGTTGATGACATTATTCGTTTTGGCGAAGTCCAAAGAGGTTATTTAGGTATTACTTATGTTGATACCGATAACTTGAGCCAGGAACAGATAAAAGCAAGGGGAATACCGACCAGTGTTGAAGGTGTTTATGTTCAAGAGGTTTCTCCTGATGGTGGAGCTTACGCTGCAGGCATTCGCAAAGGCGATATGATTACAAAGGTGAATAATGCACCGGTAATAACCGGCTTGCAAATGAGTGCTCAAATAGCGTCTTACCGCCCTGGCGACCGCATACCGGTGACCTACTTACGCAATGGAAAAGAGAGCATGGTAACGTTAGTATTAAAAAAGAAAGGTGATGTAATTACTTTAAATATTGGCAGCGGACTTGGCGCAGAGCTGACAACGTTAGATAAATCAAAAGCACGCCAGTATGGCATTAGCGGTGGGGTGGTAGTTAACAAGATATTGGAAGGCGGAGTTATTGGGCGCACCCGTATGCAACAGGGATTTATAATTACAAGTGTGAATGGAGAAAATATAACCTCTGTTGAAGAACTATCAAAAATGTTAGCAAATCTCAGTGGTCCGGCGAGTGTTGAAGGCATTTACCCTGGCTACGACGGAACGTATAAATATCCGTTGAATTTAGAGTAAATATTCACTTCTTTAAATAAAATAAGAACCGGTTTAAAAGCCGGTTTTTTTATAAAGTCAGCTGTAATTCTCCGTGAAGCTTTGGTTGCAAGTTTATGACGAACTTGATCAGTACTACGTTGATCTATTGGAATTTTATTCAGCAATTATCCGCGGTACAAACCAAATAAATTAAATTAGAATTGATTGAATGTTTTCGGGATCTCAAACCAGTTTGCTTTCAGTCAAAATCTGTTCTGCCAATAATAAGTCAACCGGCCGAGTAATTTTAATATTGTTTTCCTCGGCCGCTACAAGTTTGATTTTTAAGCTGTAAGCTTCTACAACTGTTGCTTCATCAGTAAAGCGTTCTTTAAAATCTATTTCAAAAGCCGCTAATAATATTTTGCTGTGAAAGGTTTGCGGTGTTTGTACCAATACAATTTTTGAGCGGTCAATGGCTTCATTGTCTTCTTCTGTTAAAATACGTATGCTGTCCCTGGCATTGATTACAGGTATAGCGCTTCCGTTTTCCAACGCTTTTTCATAACAACGATGAATGAGCTTCGTCGTTAATAAACACCGAACCCCATCATGTACAAACACAATCGAATCTACTTTTACTAATTGCAAACCATTTTGTACAGAATGAAAACGACTTTCGCCACCAGCGGTTATTTGTATTCGGGTGTAGTCAAACCATGCATCAATAATTTCCCGTCCCATGTCTGTATGATCTTCCGGTAGTACAAGAATGATCTTCAGATCTTCATATGCTTCCAAAAATGTTTTAAGCGTATAGTATAAAACCGGTTTATCGTGCAGCGGTAAAAATTGTTTGGGTGTTGTATTACCCATTCGTGTTCCGGTTCCACCGGCCACAATAATTGCATACTTCTTCATTTATAAAATTCTATTGAATAAAGTTCAAATGTACCACCGATATTCATCGGGATGCTCCAGAGTGTTCAATAAAATTGGTGTAGCACAAGTGTGCCCCGGATCCAGTCCGGGGGTAAACTTTGCAACAGAATTTAAATAGTAGTGCCGGTGCCGGTTACAAAATATAATTTACTTGTATATAGCCACTTCGTGCAAACCGTTACTGCTTTTTGCGCCGCGGTACATGCCTGCGGTATTAAAAATAAGAGCGGCATTCCCCTGCCCGTCAACTCCAATCATTCCGCCATCGCCATCTATCTTCAGCAGTTTATCATTCACTACTTTATCCATTGCTTGTTGCAGGTTTAAACCTTTGTATTCCATCAGGCAACTAACATCGTAAGCCGCTACTGTTCTAATGTACGGCTCGCCATGGCCGGTGCAGGAAATAGCACAGGTTTTATTATTAGCATAAGTACCGATCCCAATAATAGGGCTATCACCAATGCGTCCGAATTGCTTGTTGGTCATTCCGCCGGTACTTGTAGCAGCTGCCAGGTTTCCTTGCTGGTCGCAGGCCACAGCACCAACAGTGCCCATTTTTTTATTTACGGTTAAAGCATCTATATCACCATTTGAATGATCTAACGCATAACTATCTGTATCTCGAATGGAAAGCCATTGATGGTACCGGAACTGAGAAAAGAAATAGGAGTCGTCTTCCATAGCGATGCCTTGCTGTTCAGCAAATTCTTTTGCGCCTTCGCCGCATAAAAATACGTGTGGACTCAAATTCATGATGGCAGTTGCCAGTTCTATAGGATTGCGAACATTGCGAACACCTGCTACAGCGCCGGCATTCAATGTACTTCCATCCATTATTGCAGCATCCATTTCCTGGAAACCTTTTTTTGTAAATACAGATCCTCTTCCTGCATTAAAATGAATATTATCTTCCAGAACAATAATAGCCGATTCTACAGCTTGCAGGGCGCTGCCGCCGTTTTCTAAAATTTTATAGCCAGTCCCAAGTGCATCTTCAAGTCCTTCCAGGTGTGCCTTTTCCTGCGCAGCCGTTAGCTCGCTTTTTAAAATAGTACCCGAACCACCATGCACGGCCAATGTAAATGTTGCCATATGAATGTGTGAATATTGTAAAGAGTTCAAGTTTAGCAACTCAGCAAAACCTATGAACAAGGAGCAGCAAATTTTATGCGCTCTTTTTTTTGTTGGCTAACGCAATGTAATAAATGGGTATGCCGATGAGTACAATGATTAACCCCGGCCAGGTAAATTCTGGTTTATAAATGATCAATAATGTACAAAAACTAATTCCCAATAAAATATAAATAACCGGCAGCACCGGATAGCCAAACGCTTTATACGGCCTTTCCGCGTCGGGTCTTTTATTACGCAAAATAAAAATGCCTGCGATCGTCAATACATAAAAAATAACAACAACAAACGAAACCATGTCAAGGAGATCGCCATACCTGCCGCTTAAACATAACAAACCAGCTACTATACATTGAGCCCACAAGGCCCATTCGGGAACAGCATTTTTATTAAGTGTACCCGCTTTCTTAAAAAATAAACCATCGTTTGCCATTGTGTAATAAACTCTTGCACCTGCTAATATTAACCCATTGTTACAACCAAAGGTTGAGATCATTATCATTACAGCAATTACATAGGTTCCAATATTGCCAAAAATGGCATTGGCTGCTGAAACAGCCACACGATCCTGCGGTGCAAAAGCAATGTCATTTAATGGGAGAACAGCCACATACATTAAGTTGGCGCATACATAAATAATCGTAACGATAAGGGTTCCAAGAAAAAGACTTAGCCCAATGTTGCGTGCAGGATTTTTAATTTCGCCTGCAATAAAGGTTACATTATTCCAGGCGTCGCTGCTAAAAATTGAACCGACCATTGCAGCCGCTATAGCTCCAAGAATAGCTGTACCAAGGACCGGCGTAATTCCGCCTTCGGCAGATAGCCTATTCATATTCCACCCACTGCTCCAGTTTGCATTCCATATATCAGGACTGTAAGCAAGCAAAAAGCCAAGGCCTATTAAACCAAAAAGAGAAAGAAGTTTAGTAACAGTGAACGTGCTTTGAATAAGCTTTCCTCCTTTTATACCCCGCGTGCTGATATAGGTTAGCAAAACGATCAGGATGATGGAAACGAATTGTGCGGGATATAGATTAACAGAACCGATGGTAAATAATATATTCTCATCTTTTACATCAAGAGAAGGAAAAAAATATCCTGCAAATTTTGAAAACGCAACGCCTACCGCTGCAATAGTACCCGTTTGTATTACCGCAAAAAAACTCCAGCCATATAAAAAACCAATTAATGGATTGTATGCTTCTTTTAAATAAACATATTGCCCTCCGGCTTTTGGAAACATGCCACTCAATTCACCATAGCTTAATGCTGCGGTAATGGTCATAAAACCTGTGATTAACCATACTGCAATCAGCCAGCCAGCACTGCCAACGTTGCGGGTAATGTCCGCACTAACAATAAAAATTCCTGAACCGATCATGGAGCCGGCAACGATCATCGTCGCATCTAATAAACCGAGTGATCTTTTGAAAGAACTATCTTCTTTTATCGCTTTTTCAGCAGTCAGTATCTCTTCAGCCATCAGCAGTATTTTGCCGTCAAGATAAGTATAAATCGGATTTATATTTTAGACGGCTTCTAAAAACAAAAAATCCTGCCGAAGCAGGACATATTATT
>MWVT01000031.1_pt1 | contig 21738 bp, 23 predicted proteins | sample 1047201 | NCBI WGS metagenome assembly MWVT01 (sample SAMN06349988, study PRJNA376086) | soil metagenome | isolation source: TG5-1 sample Antarctic (ecotone) soil | place: Antarctica | collected 2015-01-13 | reverse complement strand
GGTGAAGGCAGCTGGCCGCAAAATGCTGTAGTGCTTGCTAATGCAGCTATGGCGCTAAATTGCACCGGTGGATATGCTAAATACAATGATGCTTTTAGCGCTGCAGTGGAAAGTCTTGAAAGTGGTAAAGCATATAAAGGGTTTCAAAAATTAATTTCACTTCAATAAAAGAAATAGTGAACGGGTATGAATATTCTTGAAGAAATAGTGAAGCATAAAAAATTGGAGGTGCAAAGAAAAAAAGAAGTTGTGCCACTTTCTGAATTAGAAAATGAATTCCCTTTCTTTTCGAGATCACCACTGTCTTTAAAAAAATTTTTGCTTGATACGGACCGCTCCGGCATCCTTGCAGAATTCAAAAGGAAGTCACCTTCTAAAGGAATTATTAACGATAAAGCGAATGTAAAAGATGTAACATCAGGTTATGGTGCCAATGGAGCTTCCGGATTATCCATACTTACAGACAACTTTTTTTTTGGGGGAACTAATGAAGATATAATTACTTCACGGGGAGTAGATATTCCGATCTTAAGAAAAGAATTTATTATTGATGAATACCAGATAGTGGAAGCAAAAGCCATTGGTGCAGATGCTATTTTATTGATAGCAGCAATACTCACACCTGCTGAAGTGAAAGATTTTACTGCAAAGGCGCATGAATTGGGTTTAGAAGTGATACTGGAAATTCATAACGAAGCGGAACTGAATCATATAACTAATAACATAGATATTGTAGGAGTCAACAACAGGAATTTAAAAACTTTTGAAGTGGATCTGAATTGCTCAGCCAGGTTAAGCAGCCTGATTGGGAGTGATATGATAAAAATTTCTGAAAGCGGCATTCATAGTATTAATGATATCAGCTTTTTAAAAGAGCATGGGTACAATGGTTTTTTGATTGGTGAGAATTTTATGAAGCAGCCCGATCCCGGTGCGGCATTTTTAGAATTTGCAAATAGCTTGAAAGAAATGGTAACATGAAAATAAAAGTCTGCGGTATAACAAGTGTTGATCAGTTGATTCAGCTACATGAATTGGGAGCAGACTATGCAGGGCTTATATTTTATGAAGGATCTAAACGTTTTGTCGCAAATAAAATACAGAATGAAACTTATGGTTTTCAAAATACTGATATTAAGAAAATAGGCATATTTGTAAATGCTGACTTCGATACCATCTTAAATGCGATAAAAGATTACGGGCTATATGCAGTGCAATTACACGGGGATGAAACAGATGAGTTTTGCATGGAATTGATGGACCAAACAAAAGTGATCAAAGTATTTCGGATTATGGATGAACAAAATATTGATGCACTCGTTGAACCATTTCAGAATGTATGTGATTATTTTATGTTCGACAATGCACCGGTGCAGCTACAGAAAGATAACAATTACGGGGGAACAGGAAAAAAATTTGACTGGAAAATTTTGAAAAAAGCAACAATCAATAAGCCCTTTTTTTTAAGTGGCGGCATTGGTGAAGATGATGCAGAAAAGATCAAAAATTTAAATCATCCCTTTTTATTTGCAATTGACATCAACAGCCGATTTGAAATTGCGCCGGGGGTGAAAAATATCAGTAAAGTACAAAACTTTATAAAACAAATTAGAAATGAATAAAGTAAATCTGGCAGAAAAATTTTCTCTTTTTAATGATTATTGGAGCCCCAAAGTAGCAGGTGAATTGAATGGGCAACAGGTAAAGCTGTCAAAATTTAGGGGCGAGTTTATCTGGCATAGCCATGATGTTGAAGATGAACTTTTTCTTGTCATAAAAGGAAGCTTCAATATGGAATTCAGAGATAAAACAATTGTATTGAATGAAGGAGAATTTTTAATTGTCCCCAGGGGAGTAGAACATAAGCCTGTTGCCGAAAACGAAGTGTGGTTATTGGTGTTTGAACCTGCATCAACTTTAAATACAGGCAATGTAGTAAACGAAAGAACAAAAGCAGTATTAGATATTATATAAAAATCTTTAATGACAATGTATTGCTAAGAAATTTTGTTGACATGAATGACAGCATATCCAAAGAAAACATTGACCTAAGTGCCCCCATCCGGGGCACGGGGGGCCGCTTTTCCCCCAACGAACATGGCTATTACGGCAAGTTTGGTGGTGCTTACATCCCCGAAATGTTGCATCGCAATGTGGAAGAGTTGCGTACAAAATATTTGGAGATCATGTATGCAGACGACTTTCAAACAGAGTATCAGCAACTACTACAAGATTATGTCGGCAGACCTACACCATTATATTTTGCAGAAAGACTTAGCAAAAAACATAACACTAAAATATTTCTAAAACGTGAAGACCTTTGCCATACAGGGGCACATAAAATAAATAATACAATCGGGCAGATTTTATTGGCTCAACGACTAGGAAAGAAAAGAATCATTGCAGAAACCGGTGCAGGGCAGCATGGTGTAGCTACCGCTACAGTCTGTGCTTTAAAAGGTATTGAATGCATTGTATATATGGGTGAAAAAGACATGCAGCGACAGGAACCCAATGTAGCCAGAATGAAAATGTTGGGTGCAAAAGTGATACCTGCAATCAGTGGCAGCCGTACCCTGAAAGATGCTACCAATGAAGCTATCAGGGATTGGATCAACAACCCGCACGATACACATTATATAATTGGAAGTGTAGTAGGTCCACATCCATATCCTGATATGGTAGCCCGTTTTCAAAGTGTGATCTCGAAAGAAATTCGTTCGCAATTGAAAACAAAAATGGGCGAAGAATTACCAACGCATGTAGTGGCTTGTGTGGGTGGAGGCTCCAATGCAGCCGGTGCTTATTATCATTTTCTTGATGAACCTTCGGTGGAGATTATAGCTGTGGAGGCAGCAGGTCATGGACTGCAATCAGGCTTCAGTGCAGCGACTACTCAATTGGGAAGTCCCGGCATATTACATGGCAGCAAAAGTTTATTGATGCAGACAGAAGATGGGCAAGTAGTGGAGCCACACAGCATTTCTGCAGGGTTGGATTATCCGGGTATTGGTCCGTTGCATGCACATTTATTTGATAGTGGCAGAGCCCGTTTTTTAAGTGCAACAGATGACGAAGCGTTGGAGGCATCCTTTGAACTGGCAAAACTGGAGGGCATTATCCCTGCACTCGAAACAGGTCATGCATTTTCGGCTTTAAAAAATCTGGAGTTAACGGAAAAAGATACAGTGGTGGTGTGCCTGAGCGGGCGTGGTGATAAAGACTTAGCCACTTATATGAATGTGATGAAGAAGAAGGGTGTACTTAGCTGAATGGCTACCCTGCCTGCCGGCAGGCGGGTGTGAAGATTTACTTGTTGAGTTTATCCCGGACTTGTTTCGGGGCTCGGTTCATCGTTCCCCTTTGCCTGAGCAATGTGTAAGAGTATTTTGAATAGCAGAACTACAAGATAACATGAATAGCGAAACTTCAACATACACAGGCTTTGAATTTGAAATAATGGGCTTTCCAGCCATTGCCATCATTAATACAGATATCAAAAACCTTCCTGAACGTTTTGAATATGACCATTCTGTATTCATAGATATTATTCCTGATGACCATAATGAAATAGGTCATCCTACAGAAGAGGAGTTTGAGATTTTGAATATGATCGAGCAAAAGATCATTGAATACCTGGAGACGCAGACAGACAGCATTCACGTTGGACATGTTACTTTGTACAGAAAAAGAGAAATTATTTTTTATACAAAAACACCTGAAACAGTGGAAGGCTTTCTCAACAGTTTTATGCCGCTCATAGAGCGGGAGAACAATGCAGAAATCGAAGAAGATCCCGAATGGAAGAATGTGGCAGGTTTTTATGAACGCATGGATGAAAGAGATGAAGAGAACGAATCGGAAAAAGAAGAGGGAAATAATTAGTACAACGGTATGAGCAGACTTAAAAAAACATTTGAAGAAAAAAAGAAAAAAGTACTGAATGTTTACTGTACAGCAGGCTTTCCCCATTTGGATAGCACCCTTGACGTGATGAAAGCATTAGAGGAAGAAGGCGTTGACATTATTGAGCTGGGGATACCATACAGCGATCCGCTTGCAGATGGCCCCGTTATTCAAGGGAGTGGCGCCATTGCATTACAGAATGGAATGACTATCGCTTTATTATTCGAACAATTGAAAGAAGTAAGAAGAACTATTTCGGTTCCTATTATTTTAATGGGCTATTTGAATCCATTGTTGCAATTTGGTTTTGAAAATTTTTGCAACAAAGCTGCCGAAGTTGGCATTGATGGTTTGATCATACCTGACATACCCATGTTTGAGTATGAAGATGAATATGGTGCAATTGTAAAAAAACACGGCCTCGACTTTATCTTCCTGATCACACCGGAAACTGGAGATGAACGCATAAAAAAACTGGACAGTTTAAGCAGTGGTTTTTTATATGCAGTCTCTTCAAGTTCCGTTACAGGATCATATAAAAATCTTAATGAAGCTGAAGCTTATTTAAAAAGACTAAAAGGACTTTCATTAGGGAATCCCATTTTAGTTGGCTTTGGTATCAGCGACAAAAAGAGTTTTGATGCAGCCTGTAGTTCTGCAAATGGTGCTATCATTGGGAGTGCTTACATAAATGCATTGGGTAAAGGAAAAACTATTAAGCAGTCAACAGCAGAATTTATTTCATCCATTTTGAATTAAACTGTCAGGTTGAGCTTGCCGAAACCTCAATAACAATGAATCATTTAATAGTATCTTTTTTCCTATCAGTAAATCCCTTATGATCGTAGTATGAATGTTGTAATAATAAAATACAATGCAGGAAATATTCAATCTGTAATGAATGCATTGCAACGATTGGGCATGCAAGCAGATGTAACTGATGACGCACAGAAAATTTCTTCAGCAGACAAGGTGATATTCCCCGGTGTGGGCGAAGCAGGCAGCGCCATGGACAGCCTCAAAGCAGCTACCCTGGACGCAGTGATTAAAAATTTAAAACAACCTGTGCTTGGAATATGTGTAGGCATGCAGCTCTTGTGCCAGCATTCAGAAGAATCAAATACAGAAGGTTTAGGAATTGTTCCGGTCAGCGTAAAATTGTTTTCTGCTAAATCGCATGCTTTTAATGACATGGACACTAAACTAAAAGTGCCTCAGGTGGGATGGAATACTATTTACAATTTACAGACTGATCTTTTTAGAGGGGTTGAGGAAAAGAGTTTTGTTTACAATGTGCATAGCTATTATGTAGAAGACAGCGATTACACTATTGCTGCATGCCACTATGGTACACAGTATGCAGCAGCTATCCAAAAAGATAATTTTTATGGCGTTCAATTTCACACAGAGAAAAGCGCTGACACAGGTGATCTCATTCTACAAAACTTTTTGAAATTATAATGGAAATTATTCCCGCCATAGACATCATAGACGGCAAGTGTGTGCGACTGACGCATGGTGATTTTGACAAAAAAAAGATATACAATAAATACCCTGGTGAAGTAGCTAAAATCTTTGAAGCCGCAGGCATTCGCCGGCTACATTTAGTGGACCTCGATGGTGCAAAGGAAGGGACTGTCCGCAATTGGAAGGTATTGGAAACAATTGCAATACAAACAACATTGACCATTGATTTTGGCGGAGGTATCAAAAGTGAGAAAGATGTCCAGATTGTTTTCGATTCGGGTGCAGCCCTTGCAACAATAGGCAGCATCGCTGTTAAAGACCCGGAGCTATTTGAAAGCTGGTTGCTTAGATTTGGACATTCTAAATTTTTATTAGGAGCTGATGTAAAGGATGAAAAGATTACCATTTCCGGTTGGACACAACAAACAGAGATATGGATTTACGATTTTATCCAATCTTATATTGATAAAGGAATTCAACAAATCTTTTGTACTGATGTCGCAAAGGACGGTGCAATGGAAGGCCCTTCATTGGAGTTATACAAAAACATTTTACTCAAATTCCCTGTGCTACATTTTATAGCAAGCGGGGGTGTCAGCAACATAGATGATGTTCATCGTTTGCATGATATCGGTTGCAAAGGTGTGATCGTGGGTAAGGCATTGTATGAAGAGAAAATTTCTTTGTCCGAATTAAAACCTTATCTGTAAACGAATAACATGCTTGCAAAACGGATTATACCCTGTCTCGATATCAAAGATGGGCGCACAGTAAAGGGAACTAATTTTCTTGAATTGAGGGATGCAGGTGACCCTGTAGAATTAGCTGCCCGCTATGCAGCGGAAGGCGCTGACGAATTGGTATTTCTCGACATTACAGCTACGATTGAGAAGCGCAAGACATTATCAGAACTTGTAAGCAGGGTGTCCACTACTATTAATATTCCCTTTACAGTCGGGGGTGGAATTAAAACGATTGATGATGTATTGGTATTGTTAAATGCCGGTGCAGATAAAATTTCAATCAATACAGCAGCATTTTTATCTCCATATCTTATTACTAAGATTGCAAAAGCAGCAGGCAGCCAATGTGTGGTACTCGCCATTGATACAAAAAAAGAAGACGACGGAGAATGGTATGTTTATCTGAATGGAGGTCGTACCGCTACTGATACCAAATGCATTGACTGGGCAAGACAGGCAGCGGAACTTGGCGCCGGAGAAATACTACTTACATCTATGAACCATGACGGAACAAGGGGAGGTTTCGCAATTGACATTACAAAAGAATTGTCGCACCAATTATCCATACCCATCATCGCCTCAGGTGGTGGTGGTACAATAGAACACTTCACTGAAGTTTTCACACGAGGCAATGCAGATGCCGCCTTAGCTGCAAGCGTTTTTCATTTTAAAGAAATTGAAATTGCAAGTCTGAAAAAGCAGTTGAGAGATAAGGGAATTTCTGTTCGGATATAATCAGCAGAAAGCTTAGTTAACAACTTAATTTTTCCCTGGAATACCCAATAGTTCTACTTCGAAAATTAATACCGAACCTCCTGGTATGCTGCTATAGTCATTAGGACCGTAAGCGAGATCATGTGGTATGTATAGTTTATATTTTGATCCTACTGACATAAGTTGCAATGCTTCTGTCCAACCCCTGATCACTCCCGTAATTGGAAAAGTAATTGGCTGGCCTCTTTTATAAGAATTATCAAATTCGTTTCCATTGATCAAAGTGCCCATATAATTTACGGTTACACTGTCTGAAAGAGTAGGTTTAGGGCCTTTGCCTTCAACGAGTACTTCATATTGAAGCCCTGAGGCTGTTGTTTTTACCCCTGTTTTTGATTTATTTTTGGTCAAAAACTGTTGCCCTGCAGCAATTGTTGGTTTGGCTTTAGATTCCTGGCTTTTATTCATAAAGCGCATAATCGTATTATTGGTCTGTTGGTCATCAAGCAATGCTGTTTTGCCTGCCATTACATCATTGATTGCTTTTGTTATCATCGCAACATTCAATTTCGTCATTCCTTGTTGGGCATAAAACTTAGCCACACTAAGTCCGATAGCATAACTGGCCGAATCATTTAGAGTTTTCAATGAGGAAACAGAAGTTGTTGCTGATTTTTTCTGGGGTGTTTTTTTTGGTTGCGCTGAGGCGCTAAAACAGAGTAGTAATAGGGCAAAAATGAAATAAGTTTTCATGAATTAAATTTAGATAGCGCAAAAATAAAGGATACACTGGCAACCTGTTGTCAATGAACATTTAATTTCGCTGCATGCTGCAGGCTTCGCTCCAACTATATAAAAATGCATATAGCGGTATTCCAAAACCAATCTGGTGGCTGTCTTTTGTGATTTTGATAAACCGAAGCGGCACAATGGTTATTCCCTTCTTAACCGTTTACCTGGTACACAAAGGATTTACAATTACAGATGCAGGGTTAATTATGGCAGCTTTCGGTGTTGGTGCCATCATAGGTGGTTTTATTGGTGGCAAGCTTAGCGATTCTATCGGGCCATTTTTGGTGCAGGTCGCAAGTCTTTTCTTGAACGGCATCTTATTCATTGTACTCGGTTATATGCAGGAGCTATGGCAATTTGCCCTCTGCATATTTGTATTGAGCAGCCTGGGTGAGGCTTTCAGACCTGCAAATTCTGCCGCTATTGCAGCTTATAGCGATGAACAAAATCGTACCCGATCTTATTCTCTTAACCGTTTAGCAGTCAATCTGGGCTGGGCTATTGGTCCTGCTACTGGCGGCTTATTAGCTTCTATTAATTATTCGCTTCTTTTTTGGGTGGATGGCATCACATGCATTGTCGCTGCATTTTTGTTATACTTTCTTTTACCACCGCAAAAAACTATTGTGCAAAAATTTGAGCATCATCCAAAAGATAGGCCTAAATCTTCTGCATATAAAGATGGTATTTATTTAAAAGCAATGGCCTGCATGTTATTAGTGAGCTTTTGTTTTTTTCAGTTGTTCAGTATTATTCCTGTATTCTACAAGCAGGATGTGAATTTATCCGAAGCTGCGATAGGCTGGGTGCTGGCTAGTAATGGATTAATCATTGCCCTCGTGGAAATGGTGCTCGTGTATAAATTGGAAAACAGGCAAACATCAATGATATATATGGTTTGGGGTGCTTTCCTCATTGGGTTGGCTTTGCTCTTACTTTCTGTTTCACCCATCATTGCATTGGTAGTTTGTAGTATGCTGGTCATCACATTTGGTGAAATGTTTTTATTTCCTTTTGCCAATACATTTTGGGTATCAAGAACCAATGAACTGAACCGCGGACAGTATGCAGCTATCTATACTATGACCTTTGCTTTAGCACAAGTTCTTTCCCCATTGATATCTGCTCCAATTGCTTTAAAATGGGGTTATCCTACACTTTTTATTTTGGATTTTGCATTTTGCTGTCTGGCAGCTTTCGGTTTTCTTTGGCTGCACAAACAATTGGCAAATGTTGGAGCTATACAAACAGGCAGTACAGGTACGCTGGTCAGACCTTGATCCGAATTTTCATTTAAGGCATTCAGTTTATTATGATTGGGGAGCATTTATACGAACCCAGTTTTTATATGCACATGGGTTAACTGCAGATGTATTGAAGGAACTCAGGATCGGGCCTATTCTATTCAGGGAAGAATGTATTTTCCGCAGGGAAATACGCTCGGATGATAAAGTGGAAATAGATGTCAAGTTGTTGAAAGCAAAAAAAGACTTTTCGCGGTGGAGCATTCAACACCACATCACCAAAAATGGTGATATACTTTCTGCTGTACTGACCATTGATGCTGCATGGTTGAACCTGATAGAACGAAAGCTCACTACACCTCCGGCATTTGTGCATGAAGTTTTCAAAAAGATACCTAAAGCTGATAGTTTTGAATGGATTGGTTAGTCGTGCAAATGCGTAACCTGCTGCGGATGGTGTGTTACGTGTGCATTCAGTAAAGAACGTATAAAACTATTTTCCTTATAAGGCTGTATATATTGGCTTACCGCAGTTTTAGTGATGTTGGTAAAATTCTTTGGCAAATAACCCATACCGAAAAAACTTCCTTTCACTACCATGATGCATGAAATATCTTTTTCATTCATGCCTTTATCAAGCACCACATAAGAAGGGCGGTGTGTAAGCGAGGCAATGGCCTCTAATACCCGTGTGTTATAATCTTCCGTGCTTTCCCGCTTTTCGCATGCGCCGAAGCAACTGTTATCTATATTATTTTTGCATTCGGCGTTATCTGTTTGTACAAAGCAAAGTTTCGGGCATAGTGAAAAAGATTTTATCAATTTTTTCATTACGCCCAGCCCATCTACTTTATAATGAAATGTATAAATGGGATTCGCATTTTTTCTTTTCTTTTCAATAGCAAGCCTCATGTATCCATTTTGATCTTCGTACATGAATATGCCAAAGGCCTCGTCTGCCTTTTTTTGAGATGTATTAAATATGGGCCACAATCTTTTTATTTCTGTTGATTCCAGGATAGCAGCCATTAATTCTGTCGCTGTTGTTTGAAAGTTGATCGCATAGATTTCCCGCATGAAGTTTTGTTTTTGCCTGCTATCGCTGTTGTTACAGAAATGACTGTTGACGCGGTTTTTAATATGCTTAGCCTTCCCTACATAAACTACTTTTCCTTTTTTATCTAAAAAATAATAAACGCCGGGTATTGCTGGAAGCTTTAGAAAATGTTCCTTAGGCACATGGGGCGGAAGAATTTGTTCTTTTGAAGCCCTTTTAAGACTTGACTGGATAAATTCTTTAATATCGTTTTGAATTAATGAATGAAACAGGATAACTGTAGCAGCAGCATCACCACCTGCCCGGTGCCTGTTTTGCAAGTCAATACCTAAAGAGTGGCAAAGATGACCAAGGCTATATGAAGGAAGGCCAGGAAATATTTGCCGTGCTAAACGGACAGTACAAAGCTTTTTAGCGTTTAGGGAATATCCATATTGTTCTAAATGATTTTTAAGAAATGAGTAATCAAAATTCACATTATGTGCAACGAAAATATTTCCTTGTAATAGAGTAAATACTGTTTCAGCAATTTCTTCGAAAGGCGGGGCATTCTGTACCATGCTATTATTAATGCCCGTGAATCCTTCTATATATCGGGGTATATTTTGGCCCGGATTCACCAGTGTTTCGAAACGTTCTGTAATATTTTGTCCGTCAGAAATCAGTATTGCGATTTCAATAATGCCATTGCGTGCCGCATAGCCTCCGGTGGTTTCAATATCTACAATGGCGTACATCAATAAACTATTTTTGAAAAGGAAAGACTTCGAAGGTCTAAATATTTTAGCAATGCAGCAAATATTGGATAAGTTTTTAATGTTCAAAAACCGGTTGGAAAAGGTGTTCCGGCATTTAAGTAAAACTACAAGCAAACAAAACATTTCCTGTTACAGAATTTATGATCATGACCTTCCTGAATTTCCATTTTTAGTAGAATTATATGGTGATCAATTGTATGTAGCCGAATACAAGAGGCGGCATAACCTTACTGATTCAGAACATGAAGATTGGTTGGAAGAATGTAAGAAAATACTTTCGATGGTTGTAGGCATTAGAGAGGAAAATATTTATTTCAAACTTAGAAAAAGAAAAGAGAACCGATTAGATCAATACCAAAAAAATGATGAAATAAAAAGGGAGTCTATTGTAAAAGAAGGCGGATTAAAATTTATTATTAACCTAAGTGATTATTTGGATACAGGTCTTTTCCTTGATCACCGCATCACAAGGCAAATGGTAAGAGATAGCTCGAAGGGTAGAAGAGTCTTAAATCTTTTTTGTTATACAGGTTCTTTTTCAGTGTATGCAATGGCGGGTGGAGCGACTATTGTTCATTCTGTAGATCTTTCAAACACTTATTTAAAATGGGCTGAACGAAATATAGCCTTAAATTTTGGAGAGCAAGCAAATCATGTAGTTGTTCATGCAGATGTGTTGTTATACCTGAAAGAATTGAAGCCTGGAAGTTTTGATTTAATTATTTTAGATCCTCCCACATTCAGCAATAGCAAGCGGATGAATGACTTTCTGGACATTCAAAGGGATCATGCAGCATTGATTAATGATTGCCTGAGTGTATTATCAGCTAATGGTGAATTATATTTCAGTACCAATTATTCAACTTTTATTTTGAAAGAAAGGGATATCGATTCTTCAAACATAAAAGACATTACGAAAGCAACAACACCATTTGATTTTGAGAAAAAGTTAAATAGATTCTGTTTTAGATTTCATAAATAAAAAAAGCCATTGCAATGGCCTTAAAAAACTTAACCTTATTCAATACAGATAATTCAAAGCTATTTTATCATTTGCATTGAAGGGGCGATCTACATCTCTCGCAATACATGCCAACATCCATGAATTTGGGTCAGCAGCGGTCGGTGTGCCGGGGATATTGATTGCACCCACATTAGCAGAGCCCTCATTATAAGCGGTACCGCCACAACTATAAGCCCTGTTCATATAATCAGTATGCCGGAAGCCAATGCAATGGCCTATCTCATGGGCAAGTATAGTTGCAATGAAATTAATGTTAGTCGTGCCCGTATTGGTGCTAAAGGAATAGGTATTGACCTTTATTTGTGAATAGGGATCACCATAGCTATTCGGAAAACCAGCGGATGCAAGTGTATTACTGTTCTCTGAATAAGCAGTCACAGTAATCTTAGCACCTGAAGTGACTCTTTGAAATTTTATGCTCAAGTTTTCTGCATTATAACGCCTGATGGCTTCATCAAGTGCAGCAGAGAATGCAGCCTGGTAAGGAGAGCTTCCCGTTCCTCCTGAACTACCCAATAAGCCGGTACCTAATAACCCCCCACTGCTGGTGGATCCAAAAGTAAGTGCAATTTTTATAACGGGATTTGCGGATGCATTCACTAAGTTATTCGTTCGGTATTGTTCTTCATTTGCAATGAGCATGTTGGGAGAAGAATGGTTTGCACTTAAATCAGCCTTTGTGAGAATTATATCACCTTCCACTAAATAACCTTCATCTATCTTTTGTACATCAGCAGTACTGAAACCCATCTTTTGAATTTGGGCTAAAATGGTTGGTGATACTTCGTTTGCCTGAGTATCTGTTTCGAGGCTTTTTTACAACCGGTAAAAACGATTAAAAAGACGAATGCGAAACTTAAGAGGAGGGAAATCTTCTATTGTGCTCCCAAAGGCTTCATTCCCTTCCTTTGTATTATAGCGTTGCGCCTCTCATTAACAACAAGCCCGGGCTAAAGAGCTATACAGTTAACTATACTACTCAGGGAGTGGACTGCTACTTCAGGAGTTTTTACCTGCAGTCCCAAGGTGTAGACTATGCTGTTTTACAGGTGTGATTTCAACATTGGTGAATGTTACAGAGGTTTCTATTCAGAAGTTGCAAAATGGGCGGTTTGTTACGCTGCGGTCTTTGCGAAACCCGGCAACTACTTTTTTATCCTTTACTGATAGTTTGCTCACACAAGGGGTAAATACCTACCGGTTACAGGTTAGGCTAAACAATGGCTCAATCATCAACAGCAATGAAGTCATTGCCTATTCTTTTTGCCATACCGGTATTTTTATTTTTCCAAACCTCGTAAAAGCCGGTCAGCCGGTCAATATTATCTCAAACGGCATCAGCGGAAACAAGCTTGAGGTTTATAATGCAACAGGAGCCTTAATAGGTAAGGTTGACTTGCGGTTCACAAATACGCAGGTACAGTCCCAAAGTTTATCTGCAGGAGTTTACTTTTTTAAAATAATCAGTAATGAAGGCATGATAATTACGCAGAAAGTGATAGTTTACTAAGCATTTATTTTCATTGAATAGGTTTACGAACCTACAATGTATTCAACACATCATTCATGCTGCGTACTGCATCTGCGCTTTTATTAAATACTTCCTGCTCACCTTCATTAAGCTTATAGTCTATTATTTTTTCCCATCCGTTTTTTCCGATCACAACAGGTACACCCAGGCAAATATCTTTTTGTCCATATTCTCCTTCAAGAGATACACAACATGCAAAAAGCCTTTTTTCATCTCGCACAATACTCTCTACTAGTGAGGCTCCTGCTGCACCAGGGGCGTACCATGCAGATGTACCGATCAGTTTCGTAAGTGTTGCACCGCCAACCATTGTATCATTCACTATTTTTTGTTGTTGTTCATCATTTAAAAAATTGGAAACAGGAATACTGTTCCATGTGGCGTAACGGATCAAAGGCATCATAGTAGTATCTCCGTGTCCACCAATCACTATTGCATTCAAGTCGTTGGGAGAACATTGTAAAGCCTGGCTTAGATTATATTTAAACCGGGAACTATCTAGTATTCCTCCCATTCCTATGATCTTGTTTTTTTCAAGCCCACTTGATTGCAATGTCAACTGTGTCATCGTATCCATTGGATTGGAGATCACTATTATGATGGCATCAGGTGAGTTTTGTAATATATTTTGCGTAACACCTTTTACAATACTTGCATTCGTACCTATCAGGTCCTCTCTTGTCATACCCGGCTTGCGTGGAATACCGGAGGTGATTACAACTACATTGGAATCTTTGGTCTTGGTATAATCATTTGTACTTCCGGAAATTTTTGTATCAAAGCCGAGCAATGTAGCAGTCTGCATCATATCCATAGCCTTGCCTTCGGCAATCCCTTCTTTTATGTCCAGCAATACGAGCTCTTCACACAATTCTTTTCTGGCGATATTATCTGCTACTGTTGCACCAACTGCCCCTGCACCGACTACGGTAATTTTCATAAAAATTATTTAAGTAAAAATATCTGTGGCGAAGATAAGAGAGTTTAAAATTTATACGCAAGCACTACAATCGTATTATTGTTATCCTCTTTTTGCCTTTGCTGAATTCTTTATAAAAATTTCAATCACTTTAGGAATTGACATGGCCCCTTCAAAACCCATGATCAGATTACCATTCTTTTTATAAAAAGCCATATAAGGCAAACTTTTAATACCATAGAAAGGAGGCAAAAGAAAATAAATATCTTTTCCAATCACGAGATTGGGCAGTGTGTTTAATTTATACTTTTTACTGAATGCATTAATTTCAGAAATACTGTACATAGTCGTCATCACAATATGTATATTCTTGAGTGCTTCCTTGTATTTCAAAAGTTCTTCTGCAGTCTGCTGGCAATGGTTACAATCGGGACTGAATACCATGATCAATACCTGTTTTTTAGGCAAATTTGTTTTGGTATAAATCGTTGTGCTATCACCTAAGAGAATCCGCAAGGGTGGAAGCGTGGGAAATCTTTTATAAGGTGGTGTAGTTGAGTCAATTTGGGCATTGCTATAAAGTGCTGTAAAACATAAAATAAAAATCAACAGATTTTTCATAGACCAAAGAAACTAAAAAAGTATTCATTGATATGCTGGAATCTTGACAAAAATGCGACAATGCGAACGTTCAGCGTATCAGAATTTATTCCTTAAATTGAAGGCCTTAATTAGCAACATGAAACAATTTTATTTATTGATTTTTATTTTCTCGGCTTTTTTATCACATGCTCAAAATAAAAAGGATACAATAAGCCAGATACAACACTGGGCTAAATGGTATGATCTCAATTTAACTTCATCAGAAGCTGACTCTATGATGCAAAACCTGGAAGAATTTCATCGTACTTACCAGGCAATGCACAAAACATTTCCGAATAATAGTTTAGCATTCCCATTTGCTTTTCAACCTGCGCAGGCCGGGTTTATTATTCCAACAAAGCAACAAAAAGTAGAATGGGTAATTCCTGATGTATATAAGCCTGCTAATATCAATGAACTGTCCTTCTATTCCATTCCCCAATTAGCAAGCCTGATTAAAAATAAAAGGATGACTTCGGTAGAGATGACGACCTACTTTTTACAACGCTTGAAAAAATGGGGCGATACACTGGAAAGTGTGATCACGCTTACAGAAGATCTCGCATTGCAGGAAGCAAGACAAGCCGACGCAGAAATAAAAAAAGGAATATATCGCGGATTGTTACATGGCATACCTTATGGTTTGAAAGATCTTTTTGCAGTAAAGGGTTACAAAACCACATGGGGCTCTACACCTTACATGAATCAAACGGTTGATGAAAATTCTTATGTATATACGCAACTGAAAAAAGCTGGTGCGGTGCTTTGCGCCAAGCTTTCACTGGGTGCACTTGCCTACAACAATAAATGGTTCGGAGGCGAAACAAAAAACCCATGGAACTTATCGCAAGGTTCGAGTGGTTCATCAGCAGGTTCGGCGGCTTCAGTAGTTGCGGGCTTATTGCCTTTCACCATCGGCACAGAAACATTAGGCTCCATTGTATCACCTTCAGCAAGGACCGGGGCTACGGGCTTAAGGCCTACATTTGGCACCATCAGCAGAAGCGGCGGAATGGTATTGTGCTGGAGCCTCGATAAGCCGGGCCCTATATGCAGAAGTGCAGAAGACGATGCTATTGTATATTATTATCTAAAAGGCACTGATGGCAAAGATCCCGGAGCTGTTGATCATGCATTTAATTACAACCCGAAAAGAGACATTAAAAAATTACGTATTGCATTTGCCTCTAACTATTTCAACAGGCTTGCAAAAGATGCGATGGAGTGGAAGGTTTTGGATACTTATCGTGCTATGGGTGTTGAACTGAAGCCGGTAGTATTTCCTGATTCTGCAGTTTATCCCTTTAATATTATTGGTATTGTTTTGAATGCTGAATCCGCAGCAGCATTCGACGAACTCACACGTACAGACAGGGACAGCCTTATAGAAAGACAGGACAAAGCCTTTTGGCCAAACAGTTTTCGCTCTGCACGTTTTATTCCTGCAGTAGAATACATTAATGCCAACCGTTACAGGTCTTTGCTTTGCACACAGATACAAGCTTTCATGAAAGACTATGATGTGGTGATTGTACCCACTTTCTCAGGAAGACAATTATCAATAACAAATCTCACAGGTAATCCCGCAGTCTGTATGCCTATGGGTTTCACTAAAAGCGGAAATCCTGCAAGCATTACATTGATTGGAAACCTTTATGATGAAGCTTCTATACTGGAAGCAGCTAAGGCCTACCAGGATAAAACGGATCACCATAAAAAACATCCTGCGAAATTTATTTTTTAAGCCAATTGAATATCAGAATTATGCGAAATCATTTTTTTTACATTCTATTATCTTTATTCGCGACAGCATGCGGAGGCCCTGAAGAAGCTGACCTAATTATTTACAACGCAAAAATTTATACTGTTGATTCTGCCTTTTCTGTGAAAGAAGCAGTGGTGATAAAAGGAGGAAAAATAGAAGCTGTAAATACATCAATAGACATACTTGAAAAATACACTTCCCGAAACAAGATAGATGCACAAGGCAAAGCTATCTATCCGGGCTTTATAGATGCGCATGCGCATTTTTACAATTATGGTTTGAGCCTGAAAAGAGCGGACCTGACGGGCACTGTAAGTTGGGATGACATCCTTATTAAGCTCCAGGCATTTGCATCGGAAAACAAAGAAGGATGGTTAGTTGGGCGTGGATGGGATCAGAATGACTGGACGGTAAAAGAGTTTCCTTCCAAAGAGAAACTTGATAGCCTTTTCGCTGACCGGCCTGTATTACTTACAAGAGTTGACGGCCATGCGGCCATTGCCAATCAGAAAGCACTTGATCTTGCCGGTATTAAAGCCGGTCAAACACTTACAGGTGGAACAGTGGAAGTGAGGGCCGGAAAACTAACAGGCCTGCTGATAGATAATGCCGTAGATCTTGTTTCAACTAAAATACCACCGGTGGGCCATATGCAAATCAAAGAAGCATTGGAGGCTGCACAGGAAAAATGCTTTGCTGTAGGACTGACTACTATAGATGATTGCGGTCTTGATGCTAAGGATGTTTTATTTATAGACAGTCTCCAGAAAAGCGGAATACTTAAAATGCGCATCTATGCCATGCTGAGTGATGCTAAGAGCAACTATGATTTTCTTTTTGAAAAAGGAAAAATAAAAACTGATCATTTAAATGTGCGTTCCTTTAAGGTGTATGCTGACGGGGCTCTGGGATCGAGAGGTGCTTGCTTATTAGCTCCATATAGTGACAGGCCTGAGTGGACAGGATTTTTATTAAGCACACAACAACATTTTGATTCGGTAGCAAATATTTTAAGCGCCAAAGGCTTTCAAATGTGTACCCATGCTATCGGTGATTCTGCCAACCGGACCATATTAAACATTTATGCTAAATACCTGAAAGGAAAAAATGATTTGCGCTGGCGCATTGAACATGCACAGGTTGTAAATGAAATTGACTTTACCACTTTCAATCAATATAATATTATCCCATCTGTACAACCTACCCATGCTACATCAGATATGTATTGGGCAGGCGACAGGCTGGGCACTGCGAGGGTGAAAGGCGCTTATGCCTACAAACAATTACTGCAACAAAATGGCTGGATTCCATTGGGCACTGATTTCCCCGTGGAAGATATTTCACCTTTCAAAACATTTTATGCATCAGTCTTTAGGAAGGATGCTAAAAATTTTCCGGAAAATGGATATCAGATGGAGAATGCATTAACCCGTGAAGAAGCCGTTCGTGGAATGACAATTTGGGCTGCAAAAAGCAATTTTGAGGAAGGAGAAAAAGGAAGTATTGAAAAAGGAAAGTTTGCTGATTTCATAATTCTGGATCGCGATCTCATGCGTGCTGATCAGAAAGATATTTTACAAACCTCAGTAGTAGCCACTTATATCGGTGGGCAAAAAGTTTACGAAATGAATCAATAATGACATGTAAATCTATAGTTTTTCTCTTCTCATTTTTCTTGTTTTCTCTTTGTGCTGCACAAACAAAAAAACGTGTGATCTTTTTTGGTGACTCCATCACTGAACTTGGTGTAAAACCAGATGGTTTTATTTCTGTTATGAAGGATTCATTACACAAAAAGAAAATGGCGGATAAATATGAATTAATAGGCGCGGGCATTAGCAGCAATAAAGTATATGATCTGTTTTTGCGGCTCGAAAAGGATGTTGTTTCCCGCGATCCTTCACTTGTTTTTATCTGGATAGGTGTGAATGATGTGTGGCACAAAAGCTTGTTAGGGACAGGCACAGATGCTGATAAATTTGAAATCTTTTACCAGGCTATCATCAGCAGGCTACGGGAAAAAAAGATTACAGTAGTGCTCTGTACACCAGCCGTGGTAGGGGAGAAATGGGATGCTACAAATGAACTGGATGGTGCATTGAATAAATATGCAGCTATTATCCGTGGTTTAGCAGAAAAGAACAAATGCCCGCTCATTGATTTTCGTAAAATATTTTTGGCTTACTCTTTGGAAAAAAATAAGAGTAACAAAGAATCAGGAGTGCTTACTTATGACAAAGTTCATTTGAATAAAACGGGCAATGAATTGGTAGCTGCCACGCTGTTTCGCTACCTGACTGAATAATAACATTCTTTACAAAAGCCCATAAAATCAAATCGCATAAATTTGCATCTTCTTTTTAAAACATGATCAGAGTCGCCATTTTAGATCTTTATGAGGGCCACCCAAACCAGGGAATGCGCTGCATTCGTGAGATCATCAACCACTGGAGTGAATACCACCAATTAGATGTGGAGTGGGACGAATTTGAGGTTCGGCAATTATGCGAAGTTCCTGATACGACTTATGATATTTATATCTCAAGTGGTGGCCCTGGAAGCCCTTTGGAAAGCATTGGATCGGAATGGGAAAAAGTGTACTTCAAATGGCTAACAAGCATTGAACAATGGAATGCTGATCCATTGAATACTTCCAAAAAATTTGTTTTTTTTATCTGCCATTCATTCGAACTCGTTTGCCGTCATTATGGAATAGGACAGATCGCAAAAAGAAAGTCAACTGCATTCGGTGTGTTCCCGGTGCATGTGCTTCCTGCAGGTCAGGCCGACATTGTGTATCAGGGTTTACACGATCCTTTCTATGTAGTGGACAGCCGAGATTGGCAGGTTGTACATCCGGATTTTGATCGCTTAGCCGACCTGGGTGCACAAGTATTATGTATTGAAAAATACCGTCCTCATGTACCTTATGCTCAGGCTATAATGGGTGTTCGTATCAATGCATATATGATGGGAACTCAATTTCACCCGGAAGCAGATGCCGTGGGTATGAGCATGTACCTGCAAACTGAAGAAAAAAAGAAAACAGTAATTGAAAATTACGGCGAAGAAAAATATTATAAAATGTTGGATGGCCTAAGTGACCCCAACAAGATCATGTGGACCTACAACCACATCCTTCCGAATTTCCTGAATAACGCAGCTTATCATCTCCAATTGACAGAGCCAGTATATTAGATACTTTTTTTACTTACCTTAATTACAAATATGGATTTATGGTAAAAGAATTAAGGAATAAATACAACCAAAATTTTACTAAAGAAAAATACGAGTTATTTCTTAAAGACCTTGACAGTGCGTACCCCGGCCAATTAAAATTTAGGGTAGCTGAAACACCCCTTTTCATACCTGCGGATTTTAAAAGAAAAATGATGGATGCCTGTGAAAGTATTATAGATGCAATCACGCAGCCTGAATATCATTTACAAAGTGCAAAATCAATACCTGAAAATTTGTGTGTACCCAATGAAGATGAACATCCTCATTGTATTGCATTCGATTTCGGAATATGTGCAAATGAAGAAGGTGAGCTCGAACCCCAATTAATAGAAATGCAGGGCTTCCCCACCATCTTTGCGTACCAGGTAATGCTTGAAGAAGTACATGCCCGGCATTTTTATCATCCTGAAGGATACAGTACTTATCTAAACGGATTTGATAAAGAATCTTACCTGACACTATTAAAAAAATTAATAGTCAATGGCTCAAAACCTGAAAATGTAGTATTGCTCGAAATATTTCCTGAACAGCAAAAAACAAAGATTGATTTTCGTTGTACTGAACAATATTTGGGAATCAAAACTATTTGCCTTACAGATCTTATACAGGATGGCAAAGACCTCTTCTATAATAACAATGGGATAAAAACAAAAATTGAACGTATCTACAACCGGCTGATTTTTGATGATCTCTTTCAGCAGCCAAAAGAAATTCAGGAAAAGGGAAAAATATTTCAGCAGGATTTGAATGTTGTGTGGGTGCCACATCCCAATTGGTTTTACCGGATCAGTAAATACTCATTGCCTTTTATAAAGCATCCTTATGTACCACAAACCCAATTTCTAAATGAAATTGAAACACTACCTAATGACCTCGAAAATTATGTAGTGAAACCACTCTTCTCATTTGCAGGGCAAGGTGTAATCATAGATGTAACCAGGGAACAGATTAGTAGTATAAAAGATCCGGAAAACTGGATCTTACAAAGGAAAGTAAATTATGCGGCAGTGATAGAAACGCCAGATGAACCTGCTAAGGCAGAAATCCGGTTGTTTTATCTATGGGAAGAAGGGGAGCCCCGGCCTGTAGCTACCAACAACTTAGCAAGACTCAGCAAAGGAAAAATGGTGGGTGTACGGTATAATATAGATAAAGAGTGGGTGGGGGGCAGCTTTGCTTTGTTTGAACAATAACTTATTTATTTACGACAGTATTCTTTAATCTGATCCAGGATAGATAAAAAAGCATTTGCTGAGATATAACCTTCATGTTGAAAAACGATTTCATTTTTGTTATTCAAAATACAAATGCCGGGATACGCTATTTCTCCATTTATGGTTCCAAGCTCTTTAGCTAAATCATGTACGCCTGTCCTGATGCCAGTGGGCCTGTATTTGAAAAAATGTTCACGAAAAAAAATATCCTCTTTTGTTTCTATATCAAAATTCACAAAATAAAAGTTTTGCTGAAGCATTTTTATCACTTCTACATTTTTAAGTGTAGTGTTTTTCATAATATCGCAATACTTGCACCAGGAGGTATGAAAGAAAACAACAACCGGTTTTTTTTCTAACATTTGCAGACTGTCTAATTGTTCAAACTGCACATTGGCTATTTGTGTAAATGATATTTGTGGCTAAAATAATTAAGGCCGGTTAATATGGTTGCTTTCCCGCCAGCACGGAATTTCATTGGAGCTTTGCTGGGAGCAATAGCAGGCTTATTTACTGGAAATATGTTGGATGCTTAACAGGTGCCTGAGACATTTTTTCTTAATGAAGTAAAACAATTACCTGACGATTTGGAAAATTTTGTTTTAAAGCCATTGTTCTCTTTTGCAGGACAGGGTGTTATAATTCATGTCACTAAATCTGATATAGCTAAGTAAAAGATCCAGCCAATTGGATATTACAACGTAAAGTAAAGTATGCAGGTG
>MWVT01000030.1_pt1 | contig 21780 bp, 22 predicted proteins | sample 1047201 | NCBI WGS metagenome assembly MWVT01 (sample SAMN06349988, study PRJNA376086) | soil metagenome | isolation source: TG5-1 sample Antarctic (ecotone) soil | place: Antarctica | collected 2015-01-13 | reverse complement strand
AATCCTATCCGTGTACAGACCATGACCACTACTGATAACTCAATAAAGACAAATCAATAAATGCTTTTTTCTCTGCACTGGAAAGAGTTGTTTCCAGATCCTTTACCGCACCGGCCGCATTGTTGAGCCGGATATATGTTCCTCCTGTAACCTGGGCTATATTTTTAAGTGTTTCTTCTTCCAGTCGTGATAAAACCACATTCCCCGAAGCGTCCAATTTTTTAATCTTTGAAATTGGATCTATGATAAAACCTCCTTCTTCCGATCCAACCCCAATGGTATTGATAAGGATTCCTCTGCCTGCCATTTCCTTTGCTGTGTTCACTGCTTCGGCGTCATGAGTTTCCCCATCAGATATCAAAATAATAGTTTTATACCTTTCTTCTGAAGTGTTGAACGCATTTTCACTTTTTTGCAATGCCTCAGAAATGGCCGTGCCTTGTGCTGCCACCAATGCAGGCGTTGCAGTGGCAAGAAACATACGTACCGCATGGTGATCGTAAGTAAGTGGGAGCTGTACATAAGCATGCCCTGCAAATACTACCAAGGACACACGGTTATCAGGCATGCCTTTTATCAGTTGTGAAATAAACTCTTTCGACTTTGTCAACCTGTCGGGAGCGATATCTGTAGCCAGCATACTATTACTCACATCCAGCGCCAGCACTACGTCTATTCCTTTTCTTACATCATTCGTAGTTTCTTCAGGCTTCCGGGGATTGGCCAGCGCTATACATCCCAATGTAAATGCAATTACTAAAAAAGTAAATTTTAAAATTACCTTGAGTGGTGAATGGTTTTTATGAAGAGCATTTACAAGAATAGGATCGCCAATTTTTTTTACAGCCTTTCTTTTTTTTACCTGATATAAAATAAAAAGAATTACCAGCAGCGGCAGTGCTGCTAATAACCAAAGGGCAAGGGGATATTGAAACTGAAATCCAAACATTAAAAACGGTTATTGTGCAAAAGACATGCTAATACATGTTATAACGATGATATTAAAAAAAATGATACATCACCTTTTGCCCTGCATAAAACCTGACTGAGCCAGAATGGATTTTAAAATCTTCATACGTATGCCTGGGATATCTGCAGTCTTATCTTCTGTTTCTAAATTGAGCACAAAGAAAAAAGGATGTTTGTTCTCAACGATCCACCCTACACACCAGGCGAGGTGGGAACCATTTTCTTTCATACCCCAACCTGTTTTGTAAGACAGTGAATAATTAGAATTATTTTCAAATAACATTGCCTTTCTTACTATTTCCATATTCAATTTGTGAAAAGGCAATTGGTCGAAAAATAATTTTTTCATCAGTCCGAGTTGCTCATCCGCTGTGATCTTTAAAGAATTGTCGAGCCAGAAAGTATCAATGGCACTGATCTTTTTATTGCCATATTCCAGCGAATCTACCCATTGTTGCATCGTGTCTTTACCAATGCGACGTGCCATCTCCTGGTACCATGGAGGGCACGACAAGCGAAAGGCTGAGTACATGGATAAATCACTATTACACTCAGGTCTCCCCCTGTCTAAACCATCCCAGTTAATGATCATGCTGTCATTTACTATTTTTCCTGTCTGTAATCCTATTAGTGAATTAATAATTTTAAAAGTAGAAGCAGGTAAATAAGCGCTATCCCTGTATCGGACAAGGTTATAAATAGTAAATTCTCCGGTACCATTATCTAATAAAGCGAAACTACCGGTAACATTATGGTGTTTAAAATGCTTACCTAAAGATTCATCTATCGTGACATTGTTGGGTGAGCAGGAAAGAAAAACAATGAGTGTAAAAACAATGACCTTATTTAATTTCATTCCTATTTTTTTGTCCGGCTTTATTCAAGAAATCCTAATAGGTAGATACTTTTAAAACGCAGCCGTTTCCTTTATTTTCAATACTCCAAGTTGCTTACCTATTTTAGTAAACGCTTCAATGGCTTTCTCCAGGTGTTGATCTTCGTGTGCCGCACTGATCTGCACCCGGATGCGGGCCTGGCCTTTGGGTACTACAGGGAAGAAAAATCCAATGACATAAACACCTTCCTGTAACAAAGCATCAGCAAATTGAGCAGCCAATACAGAATCGTATAACATAATAGGAACAATGGGATGTTCACCAGGCTTGATATCAAAACCTGCTTCGGTCATTTTAGTACGAAAAAATATTGTATTTTTTTCAAGCTTATCTCTTAATTCTGTTGACTCACTGATCAAATCTAATACGGCTATGGAAGCGCCTGTAATAGCAGGGGCCAAGGTATTTGAAAACAAGTAGGGCCTGCTTTTTTGCCGCAGCATGTCAATTATTTCTTTTCGACCGGACGTAAAACCACCCGAAGCGCCACCTAATCCTTTTCCCAATGTACCTGTGATAATATCAATGCGGCCCATTACTCCTTTCGCTTCATGTGTACCTCGTCCTGTTTTACCCATAAAGCCTGATGCATGACTTTCATCTATCATCACGATTGCATTGTACCGATCAGCAAGGTTGCAAATTTTATCGAGTTGTGCCACAGTGCCATCCATGCTGAACACTCCATCTGTAACAATAATCCGGCTGCGGGCATTTGAAGCTTCTTTTAATTTTGCTTCGAGATCTTCTATATTACTATTCTCATACCGGTAACGCTGTGCTTTACACAACCGCACGCCATCTATTATAGAAGCATGATTCAATGCATCGGAAATAATTGCATCCTGCTCGCCAAAAAGAGGTTCAAATACACCACCGTTCGCATCAAAGGCAGCCGCATATAATATAGTATCTTCCGTACCTAAGAAAGTGGCTAGTTTTTTTTCCAATTCTTTATGAATGTCCTGCGTACCGCAGATAAAGCGGACAGAACTCATGCCATAGCCATGCGAATCAATGTATGCGTGTGCTGCTTCTATTGCTTTAGGATGAGAAGACAAACCCAGGTAATTATTGGCACAAAAATTTAGTACTTTTTTGCCATTCACCATGATCTCAGGGCCCTGGGCAGAAGAAATAACCCTTTCGTTTTTGTATAAACCCGAAGTCTTGATTTCTTCAATTTCTTTTTTTATCCTTTCAACAAAGTTTTGATTCATAAAACTGACATTATGGAGCAAATATAAACTTGAACCTTGCAATTTCCTTTGTACTGATCAGCGTGAATTTTCGTTAAATAAGTTGTCTGTTAAAAGAGGAAATCCGTGAGCATTTTATTTTAAACCAAAATAATATTCCTTTGCTGTAACTATTTCTTTGTTTGTCCGTATTAAATAGGAGCAAAGCCTGATGTCACCGCTTTTATGACTGAAAGAGATTACAACGAATGTGTTGCACTTCATGCAGATAATTTATATCGCTTTATTATAAAAAACCTGCGTCACCAGGAAGATGCAAGGGATGTGGTGCAGACTGCATTTGAAAAACTATGGGTAAACAGGGAGAGTGTTGAGGTTGGTAAAAGCAAATCGTTTCTTTTTACAATTGCTTATAATGCCATGATTGATCACTTGCGCAAAGTGAAACGCATTCACCTGAAAGAAGATTTTAAACCTGATTCCAAAACGGAATTTAGGCCTTTCAACAATACAAAAGCTATTTTGGAAGAAGCCTTAGGCAGGTTGGGTGAAACACAGCGTTCCCTGGTAATGCTGAAAGATTATGAAGGTTATAGCTATGAAGAAATTGGAGAAATAACAGGATTAAACAGCAGCCAGGTAAAAGTGTATCTGCACCGTGCCCGTCTGCAATTAAAAGAATATATAGTACGAATAGAAAATGTCATCTGATAAACTACATATTGATCGCTCTAATTACGAAGAGTATTTTCTTCTATACCTTGATGGAGAACTGAGTATTCAGGATAAAATTTCTGTTGAAAGATTTGCTGCCTTGCATCCCGATTTGCAGCAGGAACTGACTATACTGTTATCAACCCGCTTAGAAATTGATGCTGTGAACTTTGGTCACAAAGAAGATCTTTCTGCCGATAATATGAAGCTGCATACAGCAGATGAGTCTTTATTGCTTTATATTGACAATGAATTAAATGAGGATAAAAAAAGGGTTGCTGCGACCAGATTACAAACGGACTCAAATTATAATAGTCAATATCAACAACTTCAGAAGGCTAAATTAGATGCCAGTGATTTTATACATTTTCCTAATAAAAAAGAATTATATCGTTCTAAAAAACGAAGGGCTGTACCCTTGATTTGGTTCCGTGTCGCAGCCGCTGTAATTATATTGCTTGCTACCGGCTTGGTTTGGCTGAGTGAAATTAATATCAATGAAAGCCCTGCATTATCTGACAATCAGAACATAAAATCAGCTGATACTTTATCGAGACCTACTCCATTGGTAGTAAAACCCGAGAGTCCACCAAATCCCATTGTTGCTAAGACACAATTTGAAAAAAAACCTAATAAAGCCCCAGCAGTTGTATCATCAAAAAAAGAAACTATTACTGCAAAGAAAGAAAGTGAACAAACGAATAATTCGAATAAGGATTTTGCTAAAGCATTTAAGCCGGAACAGAAACTGGAACATTCTGCTGAAAGCGACAAACATGCTTCCAAAGCCCCGCTACAACAAGAACTTAACACATCGGTTGTAACAACTAATGTGTCACCGACGTACAATCAAACAGAAGCCACTGTTATTCCATCCATGGCAAAGAATACAGCAGCATTCGCAGACAATAGAGAAAGGAAAGGGTCAGTAAGAGGATTCTTGCGCAAAGCTTCCCGCTTTATTGAACGCCGTACCGGCATCAACCCTGTAAACGATGACAAAGAATTATACGTTGGGGTTGTAGCTATCAAATTATAATATTCACTTTTCAAAATATTTTTTATGAAAAAAATTTTACTTGCCGCTCTTGCATCCCTGTTTTTAATGCACACTTACAGCCAGGACAGTACAGATCGTGAAAAAGCAGATACCATCAGGATCGGAGGCATAACGATCATTAAAGCAAAAGGTAAAAAAGATTCAGCAACGAAGCAAATAAACATAACCAACACGCACAAAAAAAGAAATAGTAACGTGAGCACCAACTGGTGGATTGTGGATCTGGGTTTTGCTAATTTTAGTGACAACACAGATTATACATCACCGGCAACACAAGCCTTTGCTCCCGGTGCTACGGAAGACTGGTTCAAGCTAAGGACGGGCAAATCGGTGAATGTGAACATCTGGGCTTTTATGCAAAAAATGAATATCGTGAGCCATGTACTGAATCTGAAATACGGGATGGGCGTAGAGCTCAATAACTACCGCTTCGACGATGAAAAAACGCTTTTTTCCAAAAACCCTACTAAAGTTTTTCAGGCTTCTGCATTGAATGAGCCCATTGCTAAAAATAAACTTGCTGTGGATTATGTAACCGTGCCTTTACTTTTAAACTTTGATTTTACTCCAAATCGTAAACATGGTTTTGGCATCAGTGCCGGTGTGAGTGGAGGTTATCTATACTCCGCCCGTCAAAAATTAAAACGGGGCGACGACAAAGAAAAACTTCATGATGACTATGATCTGCGTAAATGGAAACTGGCTTATATAGGGGAGCTGAACCTCGGGATTATAAAATTATATGGCTCCTATGCTGTAAAAAATATGTGGGAGAAGGGTCTGGATCTCACGCCATATAATATGGGGGTGAGGTTTAGCAGATTTTAATAACAAAACTTTTATTTTTTCAAAGCCCTGTTGATCTTTTATTAGCAGGGTTTTTGCATTGATCGAAATGATAAAGTTTGGCTGTAGATAATAAAGAATATAACCATCCGTTACTACATATCTCCCTAAAGCTTTTTTTAGTAATAATATGAAAACCACATTTTTCCTGTCCTGTTTTATCGTGGTCGGAGCTTTTCTTTTTAAAAATAATAATCCCGTTCATAATTCTTCTATTGTCACTTATAAAGTGAGCAAGTCCAAAAAAACTTCGGCAAAACCAATTGGTGCGGTGCGAATCATTATAGACAAATCAGACTACGAACTGCATGTATATGACAGTGAAGGCTGGTATGCTACTTACCCGGTAGTATTCGGCAACGACCCTATGCAGGATAAAAAAGTAGAGGGCGACCGTTATACGCCCGAAGGCAGTTTTAAAATAGTGAACAAAAAGCCCCACGCTAAATGGAGCCGCTTTTTGCTTCTTGATTATCCTAATCAGGAAACCATGGCAAAATTTAATCAACGAAAGCAGCGGGGTGAGATACCTAAAAATGCAAGACCAGGTGGAGGTGTAGGCATCCATGGTACCTGGGCACATGATGATTTTATTGTGGACCGTTATAAGAACTGGACTTTGGGCTGCATTTCTTTAAAAAATATAGATGTGCTAGATCTATATAGTTACATTCCGATGAATACTTCGGTCACAATTAGAAAATAAAAAATTGGGAGATCAATCCTCTATCATTAATATTCTACTGATAACTCTTCAATTCTCAGAAAATTTAACAACTCTTTGCGCTGGTAATTCTTTTTGTAAGTCCATACCCCCTTATACCTGGCCAGTTGCTTTGAAGTTGTGTCCTTGAAAAGCGAATCCAATAAAAAGTATATAACAGTAAGGGCACTATGATAAATAATTACGGCTAATGGTATGCCGATGAGCAATGCCCCCAGTGCATCGCCATTTCCACCAGAATTGCCCATGATTATTCTATCAAAGGCAAGCCAGAAAGAGTCCAACGCCTGTAAATATGCCTACTCCCCTTTTTGCTTTTTTACTTCTTGAAAAAAAATAATGTACCCGTGCCCGTGAAGTATCATCCAAGGATTTGGTTTCTAAAAATTGTTGTTTTGTGAACCTATGTGTTTGTATAGGTATGGTATCCCTTGTAATTGGAAATAGCAGAAAACGAGATTTGAGAAATACAACAAAATGTAAAGAGAAATAGAATGTTTTTCATTTTTGGAACATTAGCCTGAGGTAATTTTTATCTATTTCTTTCAAACCGATTTTGAACACTTACAATTTCCCTCCGGCAATCTCATCCACCACCGCCGGATCAAGCAGCGTAGAAGTATCCCCTAAATTTTCTGTTTCACCTTCAGCTATTTTTCTCAGTATACGCCGCATAATTTTTCCGCTTCTTGTTTTGGGCAGTCCGCTTACAAACTGGATCTTATCGGGCTTTGCTATAGCACCAATAACTCGGGCTACTGTTTCTGCAATATCTCTTCGTGTTAATGCTTCGTTTTCGTGAAAACCCTGGAAAATAACAAAAGCATAAATGCCTTGCCCCTTTACTTGATGCGTATAACCTACCACCGCACTTTCCACAACCCCTGCATGCATGTTGATTGCATTTTCCACTTCTGCAGTGCCTATGCGGTGGCCACTCACATTCAGCACATCATCTACACGACCTGTTATCCGGTAGTTGCCTTCTTCATCCCGCAAAGCGCCATCGCCGGTAAAGTATAAACCTTTGTAAGTTGAAAAATAATTCTGCCTGCATCGTTCGTGATCTCCATATGTAGTGCGAATGATCCCTGGCCATGGGGCTTTCATGCACAAATTTCCTGAGGCAGGGTTGCCCTCCACTTCATTTCCAGCTTCATCAACCAGTATAGGATGCACACCGGGTAAAGGCAATGTGGCATGTGCGGGTTTAGCCGGAGTGATACCTGCCATATTGGAAATAAGTATTCCACCCGTTTCTGTTTGCCACCAGGTATCTACTATCGGACATTTTTTCTTGCCTACATGTTCATCATACCAATGCCAGGCCTCTTCATTGATAGGCTCCCCAACAGTGCCCAACACTTTTAAAGTAGAAAGATCTTTTCCTTCAAAAGGTTCCAATCCAAATCCCATTAAAGAGCGTATTGCTGTAGGCGCGGTGTAAAGAATATTGACTTTATGTTTATCAATAATATTCCAAAAACGTCCTGCATCAGGCCACGTAGGTATGCCTTCAAACATAAGTGTGGTAGCACCTGCGCACAGAGGACCATACAAAATATAACTGTGTCCTGTTACCCAGCCTATGTCTGCTGTGCAGAAATGAACATCCCCCTGCTTGTATTGAAACACATTGACAAAACTATACGTGGTAAATACCATATAGCCCCCACAAGTATGCACTACTCCTTTTGGCTTCCCTGTGGAGCCCGAAGTATATAAAATAAAAAGAATGTCCTCTGCATCCATTTCTTCAGCAGCATAATCGTGCAGTCCCAATGTTTCTACTTTTCGTATTTCATCTTCCCACCATACATCACGGCCCTTGAGCATACTGACAGGCGTACGGGTGCGGGTACACACGATCACTTTTTTTACAAAAGGACATGCTATCAGGGCATCGTCAATTATTTTTTTTAAAGGAATATCTTTTGCTCCCCTGAAAGCTCCATCACATGTAATTATATATTCAGCTTTCGCATCCTGTAATCTGTCGGCTATGCTCTGTGCACTGAAGCCTCCAAAGATCACAGAATGAATAGCACCAACACGGGCACAAGCCAGCACAGCTATTGCCAACTCGGGTATCATACCCATGTACAGGCACACACGATCGCCCTTATTCACACCATTGTTTTTCAACACATGTGCAAACTGACAAACCTTATCATATAGCTGAGTGTATGTAATAGTTCGGTGGTGCTCAGCCGGGTCATTAGCTTCCCATATAATAGCTGGTTTATCGCCCCATTGATCCAGATGGCGATCTATGCAGTTTTCTGTAATATTTAATTTCCCCCCACTAAACCATTTTATATCCGGCTCTTCAAAATTCCATTCCAGTGTTTTATTCCATTGCTTATGCCACTTAAAATTACAAGCAATCTCCGCCCAGAATTCATCAGGCTGACGCAGGCTTTTTTCGTATGCAATTTTATATTCTTCAATATTGGTAAGCTGATAAGGATAAGTCATTAGATAAGATTAGTAAAGGAGTTTAAACTTAGTAAATAAGTTTTATAATAATGGGGAGGATATAAGAGAAAAATTCATGTTTTTGCAAACGGAGTTAAGACTAAATACATTTGTAATGTTTTCAAGATCATATTATGTACACATATAAAAAGTTGTTGCTGGAGAATAAAGCCTGGGCAAAGCAAAAAGTTGAACAAGACCCTGAGTATTTTAATCGCCTTGCTCATTTGCAAACACCTGAGTTTTTATGGATAGGATGCAGCGACAGCCGTGTGCCTGCTAACGAAATAACTGGTACACAGCCGGGAGAAATATTTGTGCACCGGAATGTAGCAAACCTGGTGGTAAACAATGATGTCAATCTCCTTTCAGTACTTGATTTCGCTGTCACACAATTAAAAGTAAAACACGTTATAGTCTGCGGGCATTATGGATGCGGTGGTATTAGTGCCGCGGCAACTAAAAAAGATTTCAAACCTGTACTCAATATGTGGCTGCGCCATATAAAAGACGTGTACAGGCTACACCAGGCAGAGCTGGATAATATCCAAAATGAAGATAAAAGAATTGACAGGTTAGTGGAATTGAATGTTGAAGAGCAGGTGTATAATCTTGCAAAAACATCCATTATTCAAAGAGCCTGGAAGAAAGAGGAGCGTCCCGATCTGCATGGCTGGGTCTATGGATTAAAAGATGGAATTATAAAACCTGTATTTGAAATGAAAGCCGGTACGCATATAGATCCATTGTATGAATATGAGAATTTATAAACCAATAGAAACCTTTAATATTTAATAATTTCCCAAAAATCTTTTCTTATAATTTCAACAATAGAACCTACAACACCCGATAAAGGAATCTGGAAAGTCATCACTGCATCATCGGTCGGTACATTGATCGAGTGGTATGACTTTTATATTTTTGGAAGCCTCTCCACCATCATTGCTGCTAAGTTTTTTCCTTCGGAAAATCCGACAGCTGCATTGCTTTCCACACTCGCTACATTCGCAGCCGGCTTTATTGTACGGCCATTTGGTGCATTGGTTTTTGGCAGATTGGGCGACCTGATCGGAAGGAAATACACCTTTTTACTAACCCTTGTATTGATGGGTCTTTCCACTTTTCTAATCGGGTTGGTGCCTTCTTATGTTACTATCGGTGCGTGGGCACCTGCACTGGTTTTGATCCTTCGATTGTTGCAAGGCCTGGCACTCGGAGGCGAATACGGCGGCGCTGCTACGTATGTGGCAGAACATGCACCTGCACACAGACGGGGCTTTTTTACCAGTTGGATACAAACCACAGCCACGTTAGGATTATTTCTTTCTCTTGCTGTCATACTTTCTATCAGGCGCATTACAGGTGTTGAAGAATTTACAAATGGGAATGGATGGAGATATCCTTTTTTACTTTCCATAGTACTGGTGATTGTTTCAATCATCATCAGGTTAAAAATGAAAGAATCTCCGCTGTTTGCGAAATTAAAGTCTGAAGGAAAAACTTCGGTGAATCCATTAAGGGAAAGTTTTGGACATAAAAGGAATTTTAAAATGGTTTTGCTTGCCTTGTTTGGTGCCACTATGGGACAGGGAGTAATCTGGTACACAGGTCAGTTCTATGCACAAAATTTTATATTGACCAAATGCCATATTGAATATGAACATGCCAATATCATTATCCTTATTGGGCTCTTGCTTGCAACACCCTTCTTTATTGTGTTTGGGGCCTTATCAGATAAATGGGGTAGAAAGAACATCATGCTTGCGGGAATGCTTTTAGGCGTGCTATTGTACAGGCCGATCTTTCAGCAGTTATACAATATAGCAGACACTGATAAAAAACAAATACAGAATACACAAATGGTGTCGGCATCTCAAAATCTTACTCAATATACCGATGGCACCGTAATGAAAACAACAAGCCAGGAACTTAATGGAAAAACAGAAATCAAAAAGGAAATTACTTTAAGCAATACAGGACAATGGAGTATGATCGGCCTTGTTGCGATAATGGTGTTATTTGTGACAATGGTGTATGGACCTATTGCTGCATTTTTAGTTGAGCTCTTTCCAACAAAGATCCGGTACACTTCTATGTCCCTACCCTATCATATAGGTAATGGGGTTTTTGGTGGATTGGTTCCATTTATTGCCACACTCATTACCACCATAAAAGGCACTGATCACTTATCCGGATTGTGGTACCCGATTGGTGTAGCTTCGTTAAGCTTTATAATAGGGTGCTTATATCTTTCAGACAAAAAAGATCAGATGATTCATTAAAAAAATATTTGCATGAATGTGTTGAAAAAATATTTGGGAATACTGTGGATGATTATCGGACCAATTGCCATAGCTTTTCTGATTTTCAGTGCATTTGTAAATATCAATGGGGTCGGAAAAGGTGATATCAACAAGCCACTTCCCTGGATCATTATTATTTCCATCTTTACTCCAATTGCTATTGGCCTAACCATTTTTGGATGGTATTGCTGGAAAGGAGAGTATTCGGCCCACCTAAATCCTCCCGAAGGGAGGACTTCCCAACCGCACAAAGGCTAACTTATTTGACTATGTTTTCAGCTAATCAGCCTAATCATTCACATCGGCATTTCGCCACATCAGCTAATCATCCCATCAGCATATCGACATATCTTCACATTAGCTAACCAACAAATCGTAACATCAGCTAATCAGCAAATCACCACATCGCCATATCTTCACATCAGCACATTACCATAGCAGCATGTCCATTGAAGTAAAGAACCTGACTAAAATATTCGGACAACAGAAAGCAGTCAATGACATCACATTTTCATTGAGCAAAGGAGAGATCGTTGGTTTTTTAGGACCTAATGGTGCAGGTAAGTCCACCACTATGAAAATGATAACAGGATACCTGGAACCTGATGAAGGAACCATTACTGTCAGTGGCATTGATGTTTTAAAGCATCCGCTTGAAGTGAAAAAAAAAGTGGGTTATTTACCTGAAAGCAATGCTTTGTACTACGATATGTATGTACGGGAATACTTAGGTTTTCTTTCCGAAATACATGCCGTTTCAAATAGAAAACAAAGGATTGAAGAAGTCATTAGTCTCACAGGACTTACTGCCGAAAGCAAAAAAAAAATAGGACAATTATCGAAAGGCTATAAACAACGTGTAGGCATAGCCGCAGCGCTGATCCATAATCCAGAGGTATTAATATTGGACGAGCCTACCAGTGGCTTAGATCCCAACCAGATAATAGAAATAAGAAATGTAATAAAAGAGCAGGGAAAAGATAAACTTGTTCTTTTTTCATCTCATATTCTACAAGAAGTAGAAGCTATCTGCGACCGGGTGATCATTATAAATAAAGGAAAGTTGGTAGCTGATGATAAGTTAGCCAATTTGCAAAATATCAATAGAAATATACAAACAGTGATTGTTCAATTTGCCGAAAAAGTTGATAAAACATTATTACAGAATCTAAAAGATGCAGAAAAAGTGGAAGAAATGCAAAACACAGGTTTTCAGATTCAAACTTTTAAAGCAGATTCAGTCCGCAAAGGGTTGTTGTCATTAGCGTTAGAACATAATTTAAATATTGTTTCGCTGCAAACGCAGAATCAAAGTCTTGAAACAATTTTCAGGACATTGACATCAGCACCTTCAGTTCCTGAAACCATAGTTTAAAAAGCTTTAGATTTAAATGAGGACGGATTAAAAAAAATTTTACCTAAAAGAATGAGCCACACTATAAAAGAATGATTTTATTATATCCACACCGTTAGTCCTTTTCTTTGCACCAGTTTTGCCACCAAGACGCAATGGCGCAAAGAAGCACAAAGGCTTAGTGAATTATTCTGTATTTATAGCTAAGGGGATAGAAGTACAAAAGATAAAATGGAGCGTCGCAACTGAGATTCATCAAGGCGATGAAGCTGGTAAATAACAGTATTAAATCTTAAATATAAAATTTGACATACCCATGAGTTATATAGCCGAAATTTTTGCCCGACAAATATTAGATAGCCGCGGAAATCCAACGGTGGAAGTAGATGTGATTACCGATGATGGGGGTTTCGGGCGTGCAGCAGTACCAAGTGGCGCAAGCACAGGCATGCATGAAGCGGTGGAATTGCGTGACGATGATAAAAAATTATATCTCGGCAAAGGTGTTTTAAAAGCAGTAGCCAATGTAAATGATACCATTGCCCCGGAACTGCTTGGTTATGATGTAGCCGATCAAACAGGCATAGATCAACTGATGATAGAACTCGATGGCACCGCCAACAAAGGAAAGCTGGGCGCTAATGCAATGCTTGCAGTAAGCATGGCTATAGCAAAAGCTGCTGCAGAAGAAGCTTCTCTTCCCCTATTCAGATACATCGGCGGTACAAATGCCAAAACGCTACCTGTGCCGATGATGAACATACTCAATGGTGGTGCACATGCAGATAATAAAATAGACTTCCAGGAATTTATGGTGATGCCAATTGGGTCAACAAGCTTCAGTGAAGGACTGCGCTGGGGGGTTGAAATATTTCATGCTTTAAAAACGGTTCTAAAGAAAAAAGGATTCAGTACGAATGTAGGTGATGAAGGAGGATTCGCACCAAATATTGGATCTAACGAAGAAGCTATCGAAACTGTGCTGGTGGCTATTGAAGCTGCAGGCTTCAAAACCGGCTCACAAGTGATGATAGCCATAGATGCGGCTAATAGCGAACTTTATAAAAATGGCTCTTATGTTTTTCATAAAAGTGACGGTAAGAAATTAAGTTCGGATGACCTTGTAAAATTTTGGGAGAACTGGGTGCGTCAATACCCTATTATTTCCCTGGAAGATGGCATGGCAGAAGATGACTGGGATGGCTGGAAATCATTGACGCAATCGCTGGGAAGCAAATGCCAACTGGTGGGTGATGATCTGTTCGTGACTAATGTGGAGCGTTTGCAGCAGGGAATAGATAAAAGCATAGCCAATGCATTGCTGGTCAAAGTGAATCAAATAGGGACTGTTACCGAAACAATCAATGCAGTAACTATGGCGCAACACAATGGTTTCAATACCATCATGAGCCACCGCAGTGGCGAAACAGAAGATACAACCATTGCTGATCTCGCTGTAGCTCTCAATTGCGGACAGATAAAAACCGGCTCTGCAAGCAGAAGTGATCGGATGGCAAAATATAATCAATTGATTCGCATAGAAGAGCAGCTTGGTGATTCGGCATATTATCCCGGCAACAAAATAAAATTTGGTAAATAAAGACTGCATTTTTTAGACAATAAATTATGGAAATTGATACTTCGTGTTTGCAGGGAAAACATGTTTATCTCCAGCATTTACATCCTGATCATATTTCAGATTTACAGGATCTTGCCAAAGATGAACGCCTCTGGGAATTCACGAAAACCCTTTTAATCAACGATGAATATGAAGCGCAGTTTGAAAAATACATAGGCAATGCTTTGGATCCGCAATTCACAGGTGGTCAGACAAGTTTTGTAATTTATGAATGTGGCACTGACAAGATCATTGGTATGACAAGATATTACAAACAGGAGCCTGCACATAAACGTACGAGCATAGGTTACACATGGTATATACCGGAAGTATGGGGGAAAGTGCACAACAAAGAGTGTAAGCTTTTATTGATACAATATGCCTTCGAGAACTTACATTTTCAAAGGGTAGAATTCGAAGTTGCACATCAAAATCTCCGTTCTCAAAAAGCAGTGGAAAAAATTGGTGCTGTACGGGAAGGCCTCTTGCGAAAGCATGGTTTACACGCTGATGGTACATTTAGGCATACCTGTGTATTTAGTATAATTGATGACGAATGGCCGCAAACAAAACAAAAACTTGAGCAACTCATTTCCGGCCAAACAGAATAAATATTATACGTCACTTGTTATTGATACTGTGTTCAATTAACTTCGTAAGCACCGCATCAAACTAAAGATGAAAACGCTATCGTACTTATCATTTCTCCGGAATAAATTTTTGATCGCTGCGCTTCTATTCGCAACCTGGGTCATTTTTTTTGATAAAAATGATTTTTTTGTACAATCAAAGCGCAGAGCAGATCTGCGGCAGCTACAGGAAAGTAAACTTTATTATCAAAGGGAAATTGAGTTGGAGCGACAGTTTTCTTCCGACTTGAAAAACAACCCCGCTATGATTGAAAAGTTTGCCAGGGAAGAATACCTTATGAAACGGGATAATGAGGACCTTTTTATTATACAGCCCTCCCCGAGGAAAGAAACACCATAAAGGTTGCACAATATCTATAATTTCTTTTCGTTTCAATAACGGAATAACTTGACGGTTATCTTTTTTACGGATAAAGGATATATTATGCAAAACTTCACTCCAGAGGACCTGATCCTCTATTTATATAAGGAAACATCTTCAGAGCTCACTTATCAAATCGAAGAAGTTTTGAAAAGTGACTGGACTTTACGTGAAAAGTTAACAGTCTTAAAAACTTCACAGGAAAGACTGGACAAACTTGTAGTTTCTCCCCGCACAGAAGTAATTCTCAATGTACTCAGACAAATTTCTACTAAAGAAAAAGCTCATTCTAAACCTGCTTAATCATTAGCATCTTACTTTGCGGTGATCTATGACCCGCTCTGAACGTTTCAGGTTCTCTATTAATTATTTCCAGGAAGTAATGCCTTTCCCGGAAACGGAACTTCTTTTCAAGGATACTTATCAATTATTAGTAGCCGTTATTTTGTCGGCTCAATGCACTGACAAGCGGGTGAATATGACCACTCCTGCATTTTTTTTTAAATATCCCAGTCTATCAGCACTTGCATCCGGTAACTATGACGAAGTTTTTGATCTTATCAAAAGCATTTCCTTCCCCGGAAATAAATCAAGGCATTTGCTTGGGATGGCTCAAATGGTAATGGATAGATTCAAAGGGACCATACCAATGACCGTAGATGAATTAGTACAATTACCAGGAGTGGGCCGGAAAACAGCCAATGTGATTACATCTGTAGTGGATAATCAGCCAAACATGGCTGTAGATACACATGTATTCCGTGTTTCAGCCCGCATTGGCCTTACCATAAGAGCTAAGAATCCATTAGAAACAGAAGTCCAGTTAATGAAATATGTGCCTAGGGAACTTGTACCCAAGTTCCATCATTGGTTGATTCTGCATGGTCGTTACATTTGCATAGCCAGAAAGCCCAAATGCCCCGAATGTGGTTTGAAACCGATTTGTCTTTATTTTCATAAATTGGTAAAAGAGAATATTATTTTATAATAAGTGTAATACTACTTATAACATTTTAACAAAAAAATACTTCTACAAAAGCCGCTTTTATAGCTTAACGATTGTTATATTTAATTCAATCCAACAGGCATTACGTTAATTCAAATACATGACGACAGCATTAAATCAGGGTTTCAATAGTTTGCTTTCTATAAAACCCCTCGTGGCCGTATTAAAAAAAATGATCAGTGAGGGCAAACCCGGTGTTCGCAAACTTTATCAAAACTTATTGAATGAAATAGAGGCTACACCGGAACTATTAACGCCTATCAATGATCCATCTGTGTGGCTTGAAAAAAATGAAGTAGTAGAGACTCTTTTTTCTACTATATTCCCTCCCAGTACACTTGCCAATCAGGGAATGTATGCGATTTCATTTCCGTTCCGTTCCGAAACGGTTTATGCTTCTCATTCTTTCAGGGAACAATTTATAAAAGACGATTCAACTTCAATATCAGTTTCAGATAATAAAACAAGCTATACAATAGCGAAGGCTTCCCTGAACCTGGCTTACAACCTGATCCTGCGCACTTTTTATCAATGGGATGTACCTGCCATCGCTTCTTCTGTTCATCATTTTATTGACAATGAAACAGGGCTTACCAAATACCTTGAGTTAAAACTAAATGCACAGTTCGTTGAAGTAAAACTGGTCAATACTGATTTTTCATTACCTACCAACTATTCCATGCAGCGTTCGCTGGAAATAGATGAATTGAAAAAAACATTTCCCATTGAAAATTTTCAGTTCGAAGGATTAGTAGTAATAGATGTAACAGACGTAACTGCAGAGCAGGCAGTAGCAGAAATAAAGAATTTATTAATTCATATCAATGCTTTTTCAGATGTAACCGTTTATGACAGGCTACAGGAAAACATCCAGGTTTTCTTAGGTTTGAAAGATGTGAATGTAGGTATTACTCCATTTTATAAAATAAATGACTATTACCTTTTTTCGGAGCTACATTATAAAAACAGCACATTATTCAAGAATGAAAAAGTTATAGAACATAAATATCATTCGACAAAAAAAGCCCAGGAATTTTTTAAGAATACAGACCAACCACAACTTTATCAAAATTTAGAAGAGCATAAACATCAAAACGACATTCTTTCTTACTATCATGAGCTTGGCATACAAAGCCTTATTCTTTGCCCTTTAAAATGTGAGGACGGATTATTAATAGGCCTGCTTGAAATTTCGAGTCAGCAACAAGGCAGGTTGAAATACCCACATTTATCAAAGACCAATTCGGCAATGCAATTATTCACACTCGCATTGGAAAAAAGCATTGAAAGCCTGGAATTGCAAATTGATAAAACCATCAAAGAACACTTTACTTCTATACAACCTGCTGTGGAGTGGAAGTTCACTGAAGCTGCTTTTGATTTTATTCAGCACAGGCAGGTCAATGAATTGGCAAAGTTGCCTTCTATCACCTTCAATGAAGTGTATCCTTTGTATGCGGCTATTGATGTTAAAAATTCTTCTGTAGAGCGCAACAATGCTATCCAGCTCGATTTGCTTGAGCAGCTCAACCTTGTGCACAATGTATTGGATAAAGCAAGGGGGGAAGTGGAATTCCCTTTATTAAAAGAAATTCAATTCAAGGTAGAGAAATTCATTGCTTCCACATCCGACAGTCTATTGTCTGATGATGAATTGATGATCTACGATTTCCTTCAAAATCACATAGATTCTTTATTTAAGCACTTGCGTACTACCAAACCTGAAATGAAAGAAGTAATTGATGATTACTTCGCGGCTTTGGATAAGCATAAACAAATCATTTACCACCACCGGAAAGAATATGAAGACACGATAACCAAGATAAATGATACATTAGACCGCTTCCTGGATAAGGAACAAGTGCACATGCAGCAGATTTATCCGCACTTTTTCGAGCGCTATGTTACAGATGGCATTGAGTTCAATATTTACATCGGGCAATCAATGGCTCCCCATTTTCCCTTTGATGACATCTATGTGAGTAATTTAAAAATGTGGCAATTGACATTGCTGGTAAAGGCTGCACGCATTACAAATGCCATTGAAAAAAAATTACCTATCCATTTACAAACCACTCAATTAATACTGGCACATTGCATTCCATTATCAATTAGTTTTAGAAATAAAGAACGAAAATTCGATGTGGACGGCGCATACAACATACGTTATGAGATCGTAAAGAAACGTATAGACAAAGTGCACCTGAGAGATTCGGCTGAAAGACTTACACAACCCGGAAAAATTGCCATTGTCTATTCCCAGCAAAAAGAATTGACTGAATACCTTGAGTACATTGAGTTTCTGCAAAATGAACATATGCTGATCGGTGAAGTAGAGCAGCTTGAATTGGAAGAGTTGCAGGGCATCAGTGGCTTAAGAGCTTTACGTATTACGGTAAATATGGAAACTGATCACGTTCCCAAAACTGAATATTCAAAAGTGACTTCGGCTCAGTTGATTCACAAATGATTTTGTGAAATCGAAAATGAGCAAAGACAAATTCGTACTCCATATAAAGAATATGGTTTGCAACCGCTGTATCATGGTTGTAACACAAATATTTAACAAAGCGGGAATTGAGCCTTTGCAAGTGGAAATGGGTGAAGTGCAGTTAACGCAACCTCTTACACAAAAAGAACAGGACGAAATAGAAAATAACCTTAATGGAGCCGGTTTTGAAATACTTGATAATCATTCTCAAAGACTCATTGAGAAAATAAAAAATTTACTGATAGAAAAAGTACAGAAACAAGAAATAGAAGAACACTTTAGCATTAGTGATTTCTTAGGTAGGCAACTGAACAAAGAATACACCAATATCAGCAGGCTTTTTTCTGCAAATGAAGCCACTACTATTGAACAGTATTTTATTTTACAAAAGATAGAAAAAGTAAAAGAATTACTTGTTTACGATCAGCTCTCTTTGAGCGAAATTGCCTGGAAACTTGGATACAGCAGCGTAGCTCATATATCAGCTCAGTTTAAAAAAATTACAGGCTTTACTCCTTCACAATTTAAAAACATGGGTATCTCTCATAGATATTCTCTGGATAAAGTACAAAAAGACAAATAAGTATAAATTTATATCGCTATGCTGTAACGCTTAAAGGCTTACTTCAAAAGACCTTTGTGTTTTCAAAATAAATAAAGATGACACATACTTATAACATCACGGGCATGACCTGCGGCAGTTGTGTAGCTAAAGTAAAAAGCAAGCTTTTGATGCTGGGCGATGTGGAAAATGCAGAAGTGAAACTGGAATCGCCCCATGCCATCATTGCTATGAAGAAACATATTGATACAGATGTATTGCAAAGTGCTATTGGTAAAGCAGGCAACTACACTATTTCAGATGCGGATAGCAATATGAATCATTCAGCAGGGAGCGATAGTAGTGAAAAATGGTTTCAGACATATAAACCTGTGCTTTTGATCTTTGCCTATATCACTGTAGTGGCACTGATTGGAGGCTGGAATGACCAGGATATGCAGTGGATGGAAGCAATGCGTATTTTTATGGCGGCTTTTTTCCTCACATTTTCTTTTTTTAAGATGCTGGACATTCGGGCATTTGCCGATAGTTATAGCATGTACGATATTGTGGCGAAACAGTGGAAGGGTTATGGGTTTATTTACCCGTTTGTTGAGCTTGGCTTGGGTATTCTCTTTGCGATTGGGATGTATCCTGTTTTTACTAATGTGCTTACGTTAATAGTGATGTCTATTAGCCTGGTAGGTGTGCTGCAGTCTGTACTGAACAAAAGAAAAATACAATGTGCATGCCTGGGTGCAGTTTTTAAATTGCCCATGAGCACCATCACGGTTATAGAAGATGGATTGATGATCTTAATGAGTGGTGTAATGCTTTTTCTAATTTTGTAAAAATGATAAAACTCAGTTTAGTCATAGCCTTGATTTTATTTTCACAGGGGGTGCACCCACCCGAAGTGAAAGTAGCCGGTGCATTGAGACATATTATGATAGAGGGAGATCTGTCCTCACACATAAAGCTGGATACACTTACAAAACAAAATCTGTACGGTTTGGGGCCTGTAGCAGGACTGAAAGGCGAGATCATCATTTTGAATGGTAAAATATATAGCAGCACAAAATCCAGCGATCAGCTTATACACAGGAATGAAGGGATAGATGCTGCCATGCTGGTGTACAGTCATGTAAAAAAATGGAAGGCAATTACATTCAATAAAAAAATTCAAAATAATCTGGAACTGGAAAATCTTATTAAAATGGCTGCTGCTGCCCATGGTATTGATTCAAAAACTCCTTTTGCATTCAGAATAGAATCTTCATTAGCTATTGCTGACTATCATGTAATTGACTGGAATAAAAGAACAAAACATACAATGGAAAATCACAGGCAATTTGCATATGAAGGCACATTAAAAAATGAAAAGATTGCCTTTTTAGGTTTTTATTCTGCACATCACAAAGGCATTTTCACGCATCATACCAGCAATATGCATGTGCATGTATTGGGTCAAGGGTCAGGAATTACGGGACATTTGGATAACGTTAAAGTGACAGGAAAATTCACATTGTTTTTACCACTTTCGCAATAAAATAATTATTTGATAAACTGAGATGACAATGCGCTTTACAATTATTAAATTAAAAATAAAATTATGGCAATGACCCCCCGTTTGAGTAAAGCCGTATTGACTTCACATATCACATTTTCTGTTGGATGGCTCGGAGCAGTAGCAGTCTTTTTAGTTCTTGCTATCACCGGTTTGACAAGTCAGGACGATCAGTTAGTCCGTTCTTCTGTTATTGCTATGAAATTGAGTGCCTGGTTTGTAATTGTTCCATTCTGTTTGACATCTTTGTTTACCGGCGTTGTTCAGGCTGTAGGGACAAAGTGGGGTTTATTCAAACACTATTGGATTGTAGTAAAATTATTTTTAACTCTGGCCTCGACAATACTCCTGTTGCTTCATATGCAACCTATAAGTTATTTGGCTGGTGAGGCGAAAGAATCTTCATTCTCATCTTCACAATACAATGGACAACTCATTGATTTAATAGCAAAATCCGGAGGGGCAATTTTGGTATTACTTGCCATCACGACAATTTCCATTTACAAACCCTGGGGTAAAATCGAGCTCACTAAGAGTGTTAAAAACCAATCCATTAATATAGAAGACAATATAAAAACTAAAAAACCGTGGATATTTTATGGACTTATTGCATTAGTATGTTTGGTATTAATTATAATAATTAAACATTTATTTGGTGGGGGTATGCAAGGACATTGAAATTAGAAAATATTTTTTATGGTATTGCTTATGGGTTAGCAGTAGAACTGCCCTTCATAAAGGTATTTTCACGCATCATACAAACAATATGCATGTGCATGTATTCGAGCAAAAGTTAGCGATAACGGGTCATTTGGATAACGTTAAATTGACAGGAAAATTCATCTTGTATTTACAGGCCTTTATAGTTTAATGATGATGAATTTGATGAATATGGTGCAATGAATCCATAACATGATGATCGTGAAAACCATGGATTCCCGGATGATGGATATTGTGTTGAGGGTGATGTCCGTTGGGCACCACAACCAATGAATCATGCGGA
>MWVT01000029.1_pt1 | contig 22026 bp, 16 predicted proteins | sample 1047201 | NCBI WGS metagenome assembly MWVT01 (sample SAMN06349988, study PRJNA376086) | soil metagenome | isolation source: TG5-1 sample Antarctic (ecotone) soil | place: Antarctica | collected 2015-01-13 | reverse complement strand
CATTTTTAACAGGCTCGGTTCCATTAACCAAACTAAACGGATCGAAGAAATTTACAACACCCCAGATGGTTCCATAATATTTATCAAAACCACGAGCCATTGGATACTGATCTAATGGAGCAAAATCTCCATTATCTTTTTGATGATTGAGCCATGCAAGATGTTCTTTTTTATCGGGTAAAGGTTTGGTATTGGCAACATGCCACTTGCCTACCATTCCTGTTTTATAGCCACCGGATTTCAACAGTTCTGCAAGTGTTATTGTATTTTCTTTCATATAACCACGGTACCCTTCTTCCTGCTGATCGAAACTCATATTGCCGATGCCTGCCTGGTGACTGTATAAACCTGTAAGTAAAGAAGCACGGGTTGGGCAACAGCGGGAGGCATTATAAAATTGAGAGAACCGCAAACCTTTCGCAGCAAGCATATCGATGTTGGGTGTTTCTATTTCTCCTCCATAACAGCCAACATCAGAGTATCCCATGTCATCAGCTAAAATGATAATTATATTGGGACGATTATCAACTTTTAATTTAGACTGAGTATAAGAGGAGTGATAAAATAACAGCAGGAAGAGAATTAAAGAAGTTGGAATTATCTTATCTGTACTTTTCATAACTTACTTTTATAATAACCGGATTTAAAATTTATTGCCGGTATAAATAACTGAAAGAACCCGGATCAGCCATCAATTTATCTATACCTGTTTTCTTATCTTTTATAAATTTCATTTTGATAATAGCTGTTTTTCGGGGTGGAACTTTATCTGATGAATTATGTGTGTGAAAGACATAAAACAACTGATTATTTCTGCCTTTTACAAGATCACCATGACCACTCCCGTTTTGTCCTGTTATTCTTTTATCTATTACCGGATTTCCTTCATACTTCTGCCAGGGGCCATACGGCGATTTGCTAACCGCATAACCCACGGCATAAGTGGCATGTTTAAAATGATTTGCACTGTAAATTAAATAATACAGATCATTGTGTTTTATAACTGTCGGCCCTTCAGTTACTGACCATTTATCTTTTTCTGTATTCTCCCAAACATCTGTTGCTTCTATACATTGCTTTGCTGATTCAGTTTTTACTGAAAGCATATCATCATTCATTTCTGCTACAAAAATTCGGTTGCCGCCGTTTGCAACTACAACATAATACAAATATTTCTTACCATTATCATCAATAAAAACATATGGGTCAATTTGTTTTGTTTCTTCTGATAACGATTTAAAAACTTCCTGTTTAAAAGGCCCTGAAGGATCATCACTTACAGCTATGGCTATATGTTCGTTAGCTGCATAGGCAATATAAAATCTATTGTTGTACTTAAATACCTGCGGCGCCCAAAATTTTGCATCGCCATAGGCATCGCCCTTTTTTAAAGCATAACCATCTTTTATTCCGGCAGGACCATTCCACGTTTTTAAATCTGCAGATGTGTAGGAAATAAAACCATCACTATATTGACCGGAACCTGTTCCATATAAATAATACACTCCGTTATTAAAAAAGATAGTGGGATCTGCAAGAAGAATATTTTTATGAACTGCGGTTTCCTGTTTAGTTTGAGTGACAGGTAAAATCTTTGAAGCACAGGAAGGGAGTACAACAATCGCAATGGTGTTTAAAAAAATTAAATATTTTAGTCTGAATTGAAACATAAATTAATTAATCCTCTTCTGCATTTTTAGGTTTTCTGTTATTGGCATCCATTTCTGTGGCAATTCCTTCATCACCCTGCTGTTTCATAAACACTGTCAGTTCTGCTTTTAATTGTTCTTTTACATTTTTAAGAGAAGGATCAGCAGCAAGATTTACTAATTGATAAGGATCCTTTACCACATCGTACAATTCATCTTCCGGACGGTGCATATAAGCATTTGCTCTTGCTGGATCTTTTACCAGCCATGATTTAAATACAGGAGTACGAATCATCACATTCTGAAAAGTATTTTCAGGTTGAAGATTATGTATATATAAATACTTTTTATTTCTTGCAGATCTTACAGGATAACTTTCGCTGCCATTTATGATACCCCTTGTTGTTTGCACACCAAAAACAACACTTCGCAATTCGTTTGATCTGCCGTATAAAATATTTTTAAAACTTTTGCCGTCAAAGCCTGTATAGCCATAAGCATCTTTTACACCTGTTTTTATTTTTGCCGGATCACCTCCCGCTATATCAATCAAAGTAGGAACAATATCAACATATTGTGTTAGTGCGCTGTTGCGGCTTCCTTCTTTTATCTTCCCGGGATATTTAATAATAAAAGCAGTTTTTAATCCTGCATCATAACAGGTCCATTTTGCAAATGGTATGGTACCTGAGCCCTGTTCGCTGGTAAAGATGATAATTGTGTTATCCATTTTCCCAGATTTTTTTGCAATGTTCATCACCACACCAACGAGACTATCGAGGTAAGTTATTTCAGCATAATATTTTGAAAGATTTCTTCGTGTTTCGTCAGTATCAACAAACCCGGGATTTAATTTTATTTTATCAGGAGGGTAGGCAGACGGGTTTCCTCGTGTTAACGGGCCATGTGGCTGGTTTGAAGTAACCATCAGGAAGTATGGCTTATCTTTAGAACTGTTTACAAATAACTCGGCTTTTTCCAATATAATATCCTTTCCTTCACCATTATCGCCGTTCCTTCCACCTAAAAAATTAAAAGGATAAGATGCTTCGGGGCCATAATGACGTTTTCCGATAAGAGCTGTTGTATAACCAAGTTCCTGCATGTGATGTGCAACACTCCGGGTGCCATCGTAAACTACACTATGATTTGGATGAGCGCCATTGCGTACCGGGTAAACACCTGTTAATAATTGTTGCCTGGTAGGTGCACAGGCCGGCGATGAAGTGAACATGTTATCAAAGCACATGCTCTCTTTTGCCAGGGCTGTCAGATTAGGTGTTTTTACCTGTGTACTTCCATAAGGCTCAATATCATTGTAAGTAAGATCATCACCCATTATTAAAATGATGTTGGGCTTTTTTGACAAAGCTTTTTTCTTTTGAGCATAACTAACATTCCCCGTTAATATCTGAAGTATAGTAATTATAAAAAGTAACCAGAATTTCATGGAGCAGTTTATTTAATTTATCATCAATTATCCAGACGGTATAAAGCGAAATCAAAATTCATATCCTGCGTTGCATTTGTACATTCAACCGCTATGCGGTTAGTACCAGGCAATAAATACTTTATTTTATCTGAAAGATTAATATCATCATAATGTCTTTTGGTTCTTATCTTATCTTCCTGCCATATCAGCTTTCCATTTAAATACACTTTGGCATCTCCGAAACCAAGTAACTTCATACCTAATCCTTCAGGCATGTCTGCAATATTAAAATCCTGATAACTATAAACTGCATCACCTTTTTTAACAGCAAAGGGTTTAGCATTATCGCTAAATTTATCTGATGCAGATGTTGTTAACCAATTTTTTAAAACCGCCTGGCTTACTTTAAATTTATTTCTATCAGTTTCACTTTGCATATTGATGAATGATATTTTACCGGAAGGTTCTTTATATAATGGTGCATGTAATATCCGCAGCATGTCTTCAGGTATTTTAATGATCTCCCTGTCGTAAGTCATCAATCCGTTTACTTCACCTTCAACATCCGTTGTTTGTGTATAAATAGCTGCTGATAATCCCCGCGGAACCATCAGTTCCATATTGTACATTAACTGGGTGTATTCTGAAATAAGTGTTTGATTCTCCATATAAGTTTTATAACCCCAGTTACGCTTATTCGGATTCCATATATGATCTTTAACAACTAAACCAAGGCCGCCAAATTCTCCCAAAACTATTGACCTTCCTTTGTTTGCAGAGGGAGGTTCCATTCCCGGGCCGGGATATTGGTGTGCATCATTTACATCACCTACACCTCGATCAGTCCAGCCACTCGGTGCATCAACCAATCTCGTAGGATCATAATTTTTTGTCCAAGCAGCAAGTCGTTTAGTATCATATTGTCCCCAGCCTTCATTAAGCGGCACCCACATAACAATGCTTGGAAAGAATTTCAAATGATCAATAATGGATTTCCATTCTGTTTCAAATTGCTTTGCAGATTCTGCAGGGCGAATCCAGTCTTCTTTAGCATCTGCTGCTACATGCGAAGGCCCCGGACCTGCAAAGCCGGACGGCATATCCTGCCATAACAGTAAACCCATTGTATCAGCATGGTAATAATAACGGGAAGGTTCTACCTTAATATGTTTTCTCACCATATTAAATCCCATTTCTTTCAACTTCACCATATCAAACAGCATTGCATCATCTGATGGAGGCGTTAATAAACCGTCCGGCCACCATCCCTGATCAAGTGTACCATATTGAAAAACAGGTTTGTTATTAAGCATTAACCTGGTATAACCATTTTTATCATTGCCTAACGAAATTTTACGCATCGCAAAATAAGTGTTGAACTGATCAGTTACTTTATCATTATTGCGTAACTCTACTTCCATTGTATAAATGTTTGGATGCTCCGGCGTCCAGAGTTTTGCAGAAGGTATAGTAACACTTATATTCTCTTTAAAAGCAGCTACAGTATCTTTAATAATTACTCCTTCTTTTTTTATTAAAAGATGTAATTTTTCTTTACCGGTTAGGGCTGAAGCTGTTGTAGTGAAATTTATTTTACTGTTATCAATATCCGGAACAGGAACAAATTGCTGAACTGAAGTTTTATTTACCGGCTCAAGCCAAACAGTTTGCCAGATACCTGAAACTGCAGTGTACCAGATTCCTTTAGGATCTAATACCTGCTTGCCTCTGGGCTGAAGATCAGTATCAGTGGGATCCCAAACACTAAGAACAATCTGCTGTTCTCCTGTTTTATTTAAGTACGGGGTAATATTAAATGAAAAGGGATCAGAACCTCCCTTATGTTCCCCAACTTTTTTACCATTCACCCACAATTTAGTTTCCCAATCCACCGCATCAAAGTGAAGCAATACATTTTTTCCGGACCAGTTAGCAGGAACAGTAAATTTTCTATTATACCATAATTCCTGTGTGGGTAAAAATGGTTTACCTACTCCTGATAAAGATGATTCAATACAGTAAGGAACTAAAATTTTCCCATCAAAATCAGACGGTGATGATTGCCCTTTAGCAAGCACTTTATAATTCCAGAGGCCATTCAGATTCATCCATTCAGATCTTTGCATCTGAGGCCGGGGATATTCTCTCCATGCATTTTCCGGAGTAACCTGTTTGCCCCATTTGGTTGTTAAGGCAACTTTTGCGGGAGTCCAGTTTTGTGCTTGTGTACCGGTTGCAGCAATAACAAGTAAGTATAATAATAATGACCTCATGCTTATAGTTTTGTAATCTTTATGAATAAAATTTATTTTAAAGTATTACTCATCATTTCCTGCACCTTTTTTTCCAAGAGATTTATGAAAAGATGATGGAATTGACTTTGATAGTTCCTTTTTAATATTATTTAGTGAAGCTTTATTTGCCAGGTTCACATGTTCGTACGGATCATTTGAATGATCATATAACTCTTCAGATCCGTCGCTGTATTTAATATACCTGTAACGTTCACTTCTTACTCCGGAATAATTTTCGCCGTAATAAGTAACACTGTTTCTATCCCATCTGGTTGCAGCATCTTTTAAAACGGGCATTATGCTTTTTCCATCAAGTGTATGAGACGGTCCTTTTACACCACAGTATTCTAATAGTGTAGGAAATATATCGATAAGACTAACTGTTTGCGGACACTTATATGCTTTTCCATCCGGGAGCCGGATGAGAAACGGAATAACATTTGCCTGATCCCAAAGTGTAAATTTGGTCCAATGTTCTTTAACTCCATTATGAAATCCGTTATCCGAAACAAAAACAACTATTGTGTTTTTAGCAAATTCACTTTTATCAAGAGCTTCCAGAACTTTACCAATATTCCAGTCGGCAAATGAATAGTTTGCACAATATGCTTTCATTAGTTCTAACCAAACCTGCTTTTTTGTAAGGCCGGCTTTTCTATAGTTTTTCATTGAATCAACAAGGTCTCTTCCGGCTGCAGGAACATCATCCAGATCATTTTCAAGGTAACCGGGAGGTAAAGTAATATCAGCAGTTTTATACAAATCAAAAAAGCGTTCAGGAGCTGTATACGGACTGTGAGGACGAAATAACCCATAATACATAAAAAAAGGTTTATCATGCTTTTGCGATAGAAATTCTACTGCTGCATCTGCGTTTATAACATCAGGAAATTCTGAATCAGGCCCTTTCCATGGCTGTATTCTCATCCACCTGTTTCCACCATAAGCATTATCCGCATCTCCAAAGGGCCCATATCCTCCTTTGAAAATAGTATTATCAAACATTTTCTTCTCTCTGTTATCATTCAATTCCAAATGAAAGATTTTTCCCCGTGCCCATGTGGTGTAACCATTTTTCTTAAAAGTTTCCGGCATTACCTCAGTTTCTGACAGGATGGTGTGATCCCATGTATTAGAAACATTATAATAAGAGCCTGTTTTATGTGGAGAAATGCCGGTCCAGAAGGAAGCTCTTGATGGTATGCAGGCAGGGGCGGCGCAGGTAGCGTTTTTAAAATAATAAGATTGACTTACCAGTTTATCAAGTGCAGGTGTCTTCAGCACCGGATAGTTCTTTAAAAAAGCGTAAGCATTCATATCGTCTGCCACAATAAACAACACATTGGGCTTTTCTGCAGAAACACTTTTATTTTTTTTTATTTGTGCAGTACTGTTGCATCCAATAAATAATACAGAGATATAAATAAGGATAACTGCTCTTAGCATAGGAATCTTAAACATCATAGACAGCCCGAAAGTAAAAACGGAGTATTGATTAGCTTGTAATTATTGTGTTCATATCTATAATTTTTGTAGAAATACAATTATACTACATCTATATATTAAAAAAAATATTTACCGGATTACAGGAACTCTAAAATAACAACTTAAATGGTAGATTCTTTTTAAACAGAATCTAAAAAGAATCAGTTGATAAATATTAAGGGAAATATGCTCTTAATGCTCCGAAAAACTTTCGAAGTAAGTAAAACATTTGATTCAAAACTAATGGAAACATTCAAGTATCTTCTACCCTCTGCCTTCTTGAGCGATCAGAATCACTCCTGCATTATTAGCTACTACACCTATTGATGTGCTCTACATACTGATAGAAGCAAATGGTAAGGCACTTTTTCTCATTGTTTATTGAGCCGATGATCTTTCCAGTATCTAACAGAAGAGAGAATAGGAAAAAGAAGAAAGATAAAATTGTATGATCAAAAGGTTAGGAAAAAGAATAGGATGTTTTTTATGTTTTTTGTTACGGAAATTATTTGCATGAGCTGAATCAAATCAGGGTTGCAAAAACTGCCGCGTTTTTCATAATTTTTAAAAGTTTAGGGGGAAATCAAATAACCTATCACTCAGGGATAGACAGTAAAACTTTTAGAGAATAGAATTCGTAGAGGTTGAAAATAGGGTTTGTTTTACATTACATGGAAAGTGTTATATAAGAAAAGTGCAATTGACAGGTACTGTCGTTAAATTGATTTTTCTAAATACTAAAAATACAATTCATGACTACGATACTCTGATAGAAAAGTTATAAAATCCAATTAATATCAAACACCCAATCTTACCAATAATTTTAAATCTTCAACAAAAAAGTTCGACATTTGTTCGATAGGGTCTTCCTTATTTCTTGCTTGTGTGTTTACCACTTGTTTTATAAAAAAGTGTATTTTTGTTTATCGATTTGCATTACTCAAAGACAAGAGAATTTAGTGAGTATTTCATGGAGTAGTAAGATTGAATTGTTTATTAAGTATTGATAATTAAATAATTCTGGATTAGGTTCGAGTCCCGTCCGGTCCGCCAGATACTTTATCAAAACAATTCAAATGCCTGCGAAATTCGCTAATTGTGATACGCCAATTTGGTAAATAGATTCAGGATCAGCATCATAATTTAATCCATAGTTACCAGTAGTCAATCTTTCTACCTGCACTGATCACCCAGGAATGCTGTTGGCTTAGAGAGCGCTTCATTGATTAAACAGCAACCCTTTACCAGAGTCAAAACCCCTCCTCTTTCACTAAAGCAATAGCAGCTGCGAAGCGAAATCAACCTTTGTTAACTATAAATTCATCCAAATGCTGTAAGGCTTGCTCCCAACCTTGTTTATGCGGTTCAATAGTATGTTGTTCATTAAAACCCAATTGTGTAACCGAAAGGATGGAATTACCTTCCTTCTCTTCAAAACGAACAATTAGTTTGTAATCTGCCTTGTCAGCCGGTTGAGCCAAATGCCACCTCCAGGTGTATTCAAGTAAATTGTCCTCAACTTTTTCGTACTTACCATCTATAACCAAACTATTATTATCAAAAACATATTTCACCGTACCGCCAGGCTCTATTTCATTGATTACATGTTCTAAATGTTTGTTTAACGGCTTCCACCATTGTTTCAATTCTTCCTCATCGGTCCATGCTTTAAATAGTTCTTCTTTTGAACAGGTAAATTCTTTTGAAACTTCGAGCTGAGATGTATTCTCCATTTGTTGTTTTTTTTGTAAGGCAATTGTTCCAAAATCTATGCGACCAATTTTCCGCTGAACTGTTTAATGAAGCGTTCAGTCTTCTTTATATAAAATCAACAATATGAAAGATTTGGGGAATGTAGGCGGGGAGATGTAGATAATAAAGGACTCATTTCACCCGCAGATACTCTTCACATTCGGTCGGCTAATTTAACATCGGAATATAGTAGATGTAGTGGCCAGGCCATTTAGTTGGAACAAGATAAATATGAACGTTATGATTGTAAATGGTCACCCGAGAAAAGGCAGCCTTTTTCATGCCCTGTCAAATGCATACATAGAAGGCGCTGAATATCGCCTTTACCATTGCTTAGTTTGATATTGATAACAGCTTTTTTACTAGTAATGTCATTATTTAGCGCCACATGATACAAGGAAATGCCAAGCTTCACTACAACTATTCGTAACAATTCCACGGAAATGCCAGTAAGAGAAAACACCAATAAATGTTTCAGCCACCTGTATTCTCTATACAAGAGCTTAATCCAACACCATGATTGCCGATCAGTAACCCAATCATCGTCCCTAGGAGTAGCCCGGCTAATATTCTAGAATTAACCGGTGATACATGACCCCCATTTTTAACTATTCCATAATCAATTTTAGAAAAAAAAAAATCTAAAACATAAGAATAAATTGAAGGAAATAGATGACAAATAAATAAAACAGAATATACCGGACCTGGCTGTCTAAAGCCTGCTGGTTCTGATTGGATTTCACATCCATTATTATTTTTAGAAAATATCATCTGTTTATAGGTGAATAACTTTTGAACCTGGAATGACAGCCATCTTCATGAACATATTGAATAAGCTTACCTATAGTCTATAACCCCCGATAAATTAAATATCTTTCTAGCTGCTATCTTTGAAAACATCGAACGTAAGTATATGTTGAAAGTTGGCATTTTTGGTACAGGGCATCTTGGAAAATTTCATTTGAATAACTGGAAAGAAATACCTGGTGTATTGGTGACAGGGTTTTTTGATCCCGATGAAACTACAGCCTATGAGGTGGTTGCACAGTACGGACTTCATCGTTTTATAAACGAAGAAGAACTGTTAAATGCCAGCGATGCCATTGACATAGTAGCACCCACACAATTTCATTTTCCTATTGCAGAAAAAGCCATTCGCCAGGGCAAACATGTATTTGTAGAAAAGCCTATGGCAAGCTCTATGGAAGAAGCAAATAAGATGGTGGCGCTTGTACGGGAATCTAAAATAAAATTGCAGGTCGGTCATGTAGAGCGTTTTAATCCTGCCTTTCTTGCTGTCAGGGATTTTGATCTACATCCAATGTTTATAGAAGTGCATCGTTTGGCCCAATACAATCCCCGCGGCACTGAGGTCAGCGTGATACTCGACCTTATGATACATGACATAGATATTGTGTTGAGTGTAGTAAAAAGCGATGTAAAAAATATTTCTGCAAGCGGGGTAGCAGTACTCACGGAAACACCGGATATTGCAAACGTGCGCATTGAATTTGATAACGGCTGCGTAGCCAACCTTACATCGAGCCGCATATCTATGAAGAAGATGAGGAAAATGCGTATTTTTCAAAAAGATGCTTATATCGGCATTGATTTTTTAAGTAAAAAAACTGAAATCATTAAACTCAGTGAAGGCGAAGAAAATGCATTTACGTTCGATATTGAAACGCCTAATGGTGCCCGGACTATTGCCATAGCCAATCCACAGGTACCGGAGGTAAATGCGATAAAACAGGAACTTACTGAATTCGTATCTGCTATTAACCAAAATACAAGAACGGTGGTAAACGAGATAGATGGTTTGCGTGCAATGGAAGTGGCACATATCATCTTACAAAAGATTCATCAAAATATTTCCCTGTCCTGACATGCTTCCCAAAGAACATATTTCTTCTTTTTGGTATGCATTTATGGATTACATAATGGCTGCTTTATCCTGGGCTCTCTTTTTTTTCATTAGAAAACTACTATTGCACCAACCCATATTTCATGAAGGTGCACTTACTGTTGATTTTAAGTTTTGGGTTGGAATATTCCTTTTGCCATTGGGATGGCTTGCCCTTTTTTTACTCGCCGGAAGTTATTATTCATTGTATAAAAAGTCCCGGATCGGAGAGTTAGCCCGCACTTTCATTACAAGTTTTATTGGCACGATCACATTGTTTTTTCTTGTGCTATTAGATGATACACGAGGCGATGATGATTACACATATTATTATAAAAGCTTCCTTATTTTATTATCGCTTACTACTATTTTTATTTTCATTGGAAGGCTTATCATTCTTACTAAAGTAAAAAATCAAATCATTTCCGGTGCAGTACATTTTAAGACGGCAATCATCGGCGATCCCGAAAATGCAATCAAGATATATTTAGAAACCAGAGAGCAGTTAAAAGAAGAAGGTTATAAAATTACGGGGCTTATTTCAACACAAAATTCAGAAGTTCCCTCAAAGACATTAATAACTCTGGGATCCGTTAACGATTTAAACAATTGTATTGAGCAGCATAATATCAAGGCCGTAATATTGGCTGTACCAAAAACCGATAAATTATTAATAGATAAAATCATTGATACGCTGAGTGAAAAAGATATTGAAATAAAAATTAAACCTGATACTCTGGATATTGTCTCCGGTTCGGTTAAAACTGAAAATGTGCTTGGTGCAATGCTTGTTGATATCAATACAGGGCTGATGCCCGAGTGGCAACAAAATATAAAAAGGCTCTTTGATATTATACTCTCTTTTACAGGTTTTTTGTTTCTGATTCCTCTGATGATATATATTTCTCTGCGTGTACGTTTCTCATCCAGTGGCCCTATTTTCTACAGTCAACAACGCATCGGTTATAAAAACAAACCTTTCACAATGTATAAATTCCGGTCAATGTATGTGCATGCGGAAGAAGGAGGCCCTGCACTGTCATCTGACAACGATCCACGAATAACAATATGGGGCAGGGTGATGCGCAAGTGGCGGCTTGATGAATTGCCACAACTTTGGAACATCATGATGGGAGATATGAGCCTCGTGGGTCCGAGACCGGAACGGAAATTTTATATTGACCAGATCGTTCCATTATTTCCTTATTATAAATATCTCCTCAAAGTAAAGCCGGGGCTGACCTCATGGGGTATGGTACAATTTGGCTATGCTGAAAACGTACAAGAGATGATAGAACGAAGCAAATTTGATCTCTTATATGTAGATCACATTTCATTGGCACTTGATTTTAAGATCATGATTCATAGCGTTAGAATTATCCTATTAGGAAAGGGTAAATAATTGCTTCAATTTTGTAAAAAACATTTGAAGCTTTTACATTTGATACCAACAAGACTTTGAAAAAATACCTCATACTTTTATTAATCATTTTGGCCTGTCAAAGGATGTATGGGCAGGAAGTTTATTGGCAACAACAGGTTGATTACATTATTGATGTAACGCTTAATGATAAGAACAATACAATTGATGGGTTCGAAAAGCTGGTATATCAAAACAATTCTTCTGATACACTCCATTATATATGGTTTCACATTTGGCCAAATGCTTATAAAAATGACCGCACTGCTTTCAGCGAACAAATGCTGGAGAATGGTTCAACTAAATTTTACTTTTCATCGAAAGAACAAAAGGGATATATCAATAGATTACAATTTAAAGTAAATGGTGTAGCTGCAAAAACAGAAGATCATCCCCAACATGCAGACATTATTAAGTTAATGCTTCCGGCACCTTTACCACCACGACAGCAAATTGAGATCACCACTCCCTTTCATGTAAAACTTCCCTATAACTTTTCACGCGGTGGTTACGATAAACAAACTTATCAGTTGACGCAATGGTACCCGAAGCCTGCAGTCTATGATGCACAAGGATGGCATCCTATGCCCTACCTCGATCAGGGAGAATTTTATAGTGAGTTTGGTGATTTTGATGTACGCATCACATTGCCTGCAGATTATGTAGTAGCTGCGACAGGTGCATCGCAGAATAGCGAGGAAATCCAATGGCTAAAATTCCGTAATGGTTATTTAAAAAATGAGTTGGAAAAATCTCGAAAATCTACAGGCACCAAAAGAACTAACTCGAGAAAAACTAACAATAATATTACACCCTCCGGGCAAACCCCAGTTACAACAAAAACTCTTCGGTTCATGCAAAAAAATGTACATGACTTTGCTCTGTTTGCCAATAAAGATTTTATTGTACAGCAGGATACATGTCAGCTGCTCTCGGGGAAAATCATTAACGTATTTACATATTATACACCAGAACATAAAGTCTTTTGGAAAAAATCTTTAGGCTTTGCAAAAGATGCGGTTCGTTTTTATTCAAAGGAGGTTGGTGAATATCCTTACAATGTTCTTAGCGCTGTGCAAGGGCCGCAAAGTTTTGGTGGCGGCATGGAATATCCAACCATCACCATCATCTCTCCTACTAATTCTGAGAAGGACCTGGATGTGATATTGGCACATGAAATAGGTCACAACTGGTTTTATGGAATATTAGCCAATAATGAAAGAGCACACCCCTGGCTGGATGAAGGAGTAAATTCTTTTTATGAAAAAAAATACAAAAGAGCCAGGTACGGAGAATCCACAAAAGAAGACGAAATCCTTTTTCAAACATTTGCCAAACAGAAAAAAGACCAACCTATCACCACAGCTTCAGGAGATTTCAGTGACCTGAACTATGGTTTAATAGCGTATCACAAAACAGCCGAATGGTTAAAAATATTGGAAGAAACAGCGGGCGAAGAAAAGTTTAGATCCACTATGCAGCAATATTTTCAACAATGGAAATTCAAACATCCGCAACCACAAAATTTTAAAAATGCAATGGAACCATTGATGGGTGATCACAAAAAAGAAATGATAACGTTGCTGGATAGAAAAGGAATTTTTCCGGATCAAAAACAAAAAGGTTTCAGTGTGCTTACACCTTTGCGACCTAAAAGTTTCAAAAACTACTTATTGAAACCAACAAAAAATGCATTATTCTTTTCGCCGGCTGCTGGATACAATAATTATGATAAGCTTTTATTAGGTGCACTCTTTACCAATTATAAATTCCCACCAACTCCACTACAATTTATAGCGGTACCTCTTTACGGTACAGGTTCTAAAACCGTGAATGGCATTGGAAAAATTAGCTATTCACTTTATAAAGAAGGAACGATTCGAAAAATGGAATTCGGTATGAGCGGAGCTTCCTTTTCCAAAAGAAGAAGCCTGGACAGCAATGGAATAAAGGTGTTTGAGCGCTTTAGCAAACTCACACCTTCTCTAAGATTTTACTTCGCTCAGTCACCAAGAAGCAGGAAAGAAAGCTGGGTTGAGGCAAAGACATTTTTTTTAGGGGAAAAAAACTTCAGTTCATTCGCCGTTAAATCAACAGATAGCCTGACTTATGTAGATAGCATAAAAAAAGAAAACCGTTATTTAAATCAGCTTAGTTTTTCGTTTAGGGATCATCGTGTTTTATATCCTTACGATTATGAATTGCAACTGCAACAGGGAAAAGATTTTTACAGGATCAATTTTACCGGTGAATATTTTTTTAATTATGTAAAGGGTGGTGGCGCTAAATTGAAATTGTTTGCTGCAAAGTTTGGTAATTGGAAAAATGAAAATTCATTTTCTACATTTCAGTACCGCCCCAAATTATTAGGAGTGACAGGAGAAGAAGATTATACCTACAGTAATTATTTTGTAGGTAGAAGTGCTTCCTATGCCAATAATGCAAGTGTTGACAAAAACAGCGGCATTGCAGCCCAACAAATTATGATACGGGATGGAGGGCTTAAGATGAGACTGGATCAATTTGAATTCCTGCAGGGCCGGTCCCAAAAATGGGTGGCGGCAATAAATTTTAATACCAGCTTGCCACAAAAACTATTTCCCATAAAGATTCCGCTGAAGCTTTTCTTCGATATAGGCACATTTGGTGAAGCCTGGAATAATGATGTAACCGGCAGTAAATTTTTATATGTAGGCGGACTGCAATTGTCTTTATTCAAAGACATCTTAAATATATATGCACCTGTTATTTACAGCAGTGATTTCAGAGATAATTTAAAAACTTCTCCTGAGCAAAACAAACTATCAAAGAAGATCACATTCAGCATTGATCTGCATCGCTTCTCCGTACAAAAGCTAACAGGCGGCAGGCTTGCATTGTAATATGTTCCTCCTCCGCCATGTACATAGAAAACAAATAAATACAAAACAATGGGATGACTGTATAACTGGTGCATGTAATGGACTGATTTATGCAAAATCTTATTACCTCGATGCGATGGCTGAAAATTGGGACGCAATCATAGTTGGTGATTATGATGCTGTGATGCCTATACCCTGGAAAAAGAAATATGGAATTGCTTATGTCTATCCCCCACCCTTTTTACAACAGTTAGGTTTGTTTTATAAAGTGGGTTGTATTGATTTGGATATGGATGAAATTCTTCAGCTCTTGCGAAGCAAGTTCAGGTTTGGTGAATATTATTTCAATTATTCCAACCACATTAAAACAACATATACACGAAAAAATTTCATTATAGATTTGGCTCAGCCCTATTTAAGAATTTCAGCAATTTTTAAAGCCGACTTGAAGAGAGACCTGAAAAAAGCGGTTCTTAATAACTTACAATACGCTAAAACGGAAGATTATTCAAAAGCAATACAATTATTTAAAACCCTTTATGGGCAACGTTTTCCAAATGTTTCCCGTGATGATTATAAACGCTTACTCAATGTTTCAGCTACGCTTAACGAAAAAGGCGAATGTTTAATAAGAGAAGTAAAAGACAATTCAGGAAACTTATTATCTGTTGCTTTATGCCTGATTGATCATCGCAGAATTTACTATCTTCTTTCCACCACTACACCAGAAGGAAAAACTAAATTGGCTAATCATTTTTTGATTGACAATCTCCTTCGTGAGTTTTCATCCCGTGAGTTATTCTTTGATTTTGAAGGATCTGATATTTCGGGAATAGCTCATTTTTTTAAAAGCTTTGGCGTGGTTGACCAGCCCTATTTTTTTTATAGATGGAATGCCCTTCCGTGGCCATTAAAACTTTTTAAAAAGTAAAGTTTTTTTGTCTTTATCACATCCCTTCGAAAATCTTCTCTGCTATGGCTAAGTCAAAAGGAGTTGTGATCTTTATATTAGATTCCTCCCCTTCCACCAAACTGATTTTTAATCCAAAAGCTTCCACCACAGTTGCTTCATCGGTGAAGCGCTCCTTGTAATCAATTTCAAATGCAGGCAATAATATCTTGCTGTGAAAAGTCTGCGGTGTTTGTACAAATACCACACGGGAACGTTCGATAGGTTCATTGTCACCTTCGGAAATAAGCCGTACACTGTCTTTTGCAGCTACAACAGGAATGGCGCTTCCACTTTCCAAAGCCCGTGCATAACAACGGTGTATGAGCTCTGTACTTACCAGGCAACGAACACCGTCATGCACAAATATAATTGCATCAGCAGCTATCAGTTTCAGTCCTTTTTGCACAGAATGAAACCTTCTTTCACCTCCGGCTGTAATCTGAATCCGGGAAGGTTCAAAATAAGCATCAATGATTTCACGACCCATTTCCATATTTTCTTCAGGCAATACAAGTATGACTTCTAAATCGCTGTATGCATCGAGGAAAGTTTTAATGGTATAATAAAGTATTGGCTTATTGTGTAAGAGTAAGAACTGTTTTGGCGTTGCATTGCCCATTCTCACTCCCTTTCCACCAGCCACTATTACAGCATACTTTCTCATACTAATCCGTTATATATTGAAAAGCATTTTAAATGACAATTAAAACTTTTCAACGTGAAAATCAGTCTTCTTTATAAATAGCAACTTTGTTTGATCCATTACTACTTTTGACACCGCGGTACATGCCCTCTGTATTAAAAATGAGTGATGCATTGCCTTCCGCATCCACACCTATCATTCCTCCTTCCCCACCTGATTTTACCAGTTTATCTTTTACCACGGTTCGCATAGCTTCTTCCAAACTTAAGCCCTTGTACTCCATAAGGCAACTTACATCGTAAGCAGCAACAGCAAGAATGAATGGTTCGCCATGCCCTGTGCAGGAAATGGCGCATGTTTTATTATTTGCATAAGTGCCGATGCCTATGAGCGGGCTATCCCCTATCCGCCCGAATTGTTTATTGGTCATGCCACCTGTACTTGTAGCTGCAGCAATATTGTTGTATTGATCGCATGCTACGGCACCCACAGTTCCCATTTTTTTATCTATGGTAAGTTCTTCTATGTTTTTGTTAGAATGATCTAAAGCATAGTTATCAGAGTCGCGAATGGATAACCATTGATCGTACCTGAATTGAGAAAAAAAATATTCATCTTTTTCAGTTTCAATGTTTTGTTTTCTTGCAAATTCCTCTGCTCCCTCACCACTTAAAAACACATGATTGCTTTTTTGCATTACTTCAAGAGCCAGTTTTACCGGATTGCGAATATTTCGAACACTTGCAATAGCTCCTGCTTTCAAAGTAGCTCCATCCATAATAGCTGCATCCATCTCCTGTGTTCCGTTTTTGGTGAATACTGCTCCACGGCCTGCGTTGAATACAATATTATCTTCAAGAGCAACTATAGCTGCCTCCACTGCAGCAAGTGCTGAGCCACCTGTTTCTAATACAGTATAACCGGCCCGCAATCCATTTTCGAGTGCCTCTATATGAAGATGCTCCTGGTCGGGGGTCATATCGTTTTTTAAAATGGTGCCTGACCCGCCATGGATGGCTAGTGTAAATATTTTCATACGTGTAAAAGGGTATTTTCAGAGCTTTGACTTTAGTCTATTTTCAATGCGCAAATTTGCAGCTTTTTCATGATCAAACGTAAGCTCTTTTCTAGTGACCTATTATCGATTATTGCTAATCTATTGCCTGTTTACGGCGTATGGTTCCTGGTGTGGAGCCCACGATCTATTTTTCTTGTGTATTGCTTCGAATCTATAATAGCAGGATTATTGTACTTTATGCAAACTGTTAATAAGAGGGTCGCCCGTTCAAGTAAGACCGCTGTTTCACTCGTTAGAAAATCGGATATTAAATGAAGTGGAAACGAGAGAAACGGCTATCAAATGATAGCAGCAAAGCAACCTATCACAGCCCCGGATCTTTGCAGCTATTTAGTTCAAAGAAAAATTGAAAAAAATATTGCTGACAGGTATTGCCATGAACTGGTATTTAAAATGTCCGGAAAAGAAAAAGAATACACGGCTATTTGGTTTTAAAAATAATGCCGGTGGATATGAATTGAGAAATGAATATTTTAAAGGAAGCAGTTCTCCAAAGTATGTAAGTTATCTCGACAACAAAGCAGATACTATCAAAGTTTTTGAGGGCTTCTTTGACCTCCTGACTTTTCAATCGATGCATCAAAACGAACAAAATGATCCGGCAAATCTTCTTGTGTTTAATTCACTTTCATTTTTTGAAAGAAGTCTTTTATTGATGGAAAAACATCAGAGTATTGACCTCTATTTAGAAAATGCCAACCGGTATATCGTTTACCAGGTTATTTTGGAGACACTGCCGCATTGCCGATCTCTTGATGATCTGGAAAGAAAATTACAAAAGCAGAACATTGAGACTTTGTACAAATACAAAAGTCACAGCACTAAGTTGCAGGGGATCAGTTTTAGGATTGGATACTTTAAATACAAAGGCAGTTTATTTGTTTCAGGCAACATTTTTAAACTTCCACTTTAAGGCGGGCATCACGTGTTGTGACTTCAAATAATTCTCCATGAGGAAATATAGTTATCTGCCCATACTCTTTCAGCAACATTTTATACTCAGCAGCTACCGGCCGGGGTTCACGCATTAAGTTGTACAGACCACAAGCATTAACCGTATTATTTTTTTTAGCCAGCCCGGTGTCCCAGTCAATCTGGTCTGTTAAACTATACCAGGTAAAACCTAATACAGGTACTCCATCGGCTCTCATTTTTAAAATATTGATCCATTGTTTCCACAACCATGTAGGCGCTTCGTCAGAGTTGAAAGTATTGGTTTCAGTATGCATCACCGGCTTTTTGTATCGATCATAATAGCTCTTGGTTATTTGGTACCACCCCATCACATCTTCAGCAATGGCGATACTGTTATCGGGCTTTATAATTTTTTCATTACGTCCGTAATAATCATTACCCATTACCTGGTAACCGGGCGGCTCACCTTTCATAAACCAATCATATTCTTCCCGTGTCATCCCGTTATCCATAAGATAATTATAAACATCTGCATCGGGCCGATAGGCATAAAGAAGGTCTAAAGAAATGAGGCGTTGTTTATTAGTTAATTTAACCTCTTGCGATTGATCTGATTTTGCTTCGTGCAGAAATTCAGCAGTTTCGCTTTGAATAATGATTGCATCAGGGCGATGCTGCACAATGCTATGCGTGGCTAAAATACTTGCTGCAACAAGATGTTTCATTGCCGTTACAAAAGCTTTATCAGATTTCAACTGCTCATTCCATGCACCATCTTTTGCACTCATTTTTGCAGTAACATATATTTCATTTACAGGGGTGTAATATCTAACCCAGGGATAACGTTTAGCAACAGCTTTTGCATAATTAGAAAAATGAATAGGCAACTCTGGGTTTTGAAAATTGCCTAACCAGTCAGGTAAGCCAAAATGCAGAAGATCTAATATGGGAGTAATCTTCAGGCGCTTCATTTCATTCATTACTTCATCTGCAAAACTCCAGTCGTATCTGCCTTCGCCCCGATGAATTGTATAATATGGCAAGCCATAACGCAATACTTTTATACCAAGATCCTTTACAAGCTGCAAATCTTTTTTCCAGTATTTATAATGCCCGCATTCTTCCAGTTGATCACGGCGGATTTTTCCGTTATCAATTGTTGGATAAGAACATTCAATGCCCGTGGCGAACATAAAATTTCCCGGCGATCCGTCAGGCATTCCGCTTCCCGATTGCCCTGTTGCGCCACCATGTTCATCTCCGGAATAATTGCTGTTGCCCCGCTTCTTTTTAACGATGTTGAGAAAACTACCTTTTTTCATAATTAAAATTTTATCGATTATGGCATTATCACTAAACCTCTAAACTTTCTAAACTTATCTATGTTTCATCTTATCCAAAAAACAATCAGCAATCCTTAATGAGAGAGCCATAATAGTTAGCGCAGGATTAGCGCTAAGAGCGCTCGGAAAAACAGAATTATCGGCAATGAAAAGATTTGGAATATCAAAGCTTTTCCCCTCGCTGTTTACCACTGCTTTTTGCTGATCGTTCCCCATACGGCACGTACCAATAGTGTGTGCATTTCTGTTGTACGACCAAATATCATCAGCGCCTGCGGCACTCCATATTTCACGCAGTATCTTTTCCGCATGAGTATTTAAACGGCGTTCATTTTCTTCAATTGAAAAATATATTCTTGGTTTAGGAAGCCCGCGGCTATCCATCTCATCAGAAAGCTCAAGATAATTATTTGGATATGGCAGGCAATCGCCAAGAATATTTATACCTGCGGTATGATTATATCCACGCATACATTGCAGCAGCGCTTCTCCCCATAAACCTCTTGCCCGGGCTACCTGAGACGCATAAGTAACGGGCATCACACCAATTGACTGGAGCAAATATCCCCCTGCAAAATCTGCATCTTTTGGCCGGTGAGTATCTTCAGAAATTAAAGCGCCGGGAATACCTTTATATGGACGTACATCTTCTTCAAATTGTCCCCAAACCTGCATGCCGGTATGCGCCATAAAATTTTTACCAACTTCTCCGCTGGAATTGGCAATGTTATTTATGAGAAGCAGTCGCGGCGTTTCAATTGCTCCTGCACATAAAAAAACATTTTTACATTTTTGTCTTTGCATTTTGCCATTAAATGAATAAACAACAGCGGAAATTTTATCCGAATTATTAAGGTCAAACTCTGTTACAAAACTTTTTGACCGCACTTCTGCACCATGATAAATAGCCAATGGAATATAGGTTACATCCATACTTGCTTTTGCACCTGTTGTACAACCTGCCTGGCAAAATCCACGATTGGTGCAGGCTGCACGCCAGCCAATATCTTTTTGAAAATATGGAGCAGAAAGCGCTGCATTTGCTGCCGGAGAAGTTTTAATATTGAGCTTATCACATCCGCGTTTCATTAATTGTGCAGCTCCGTTTAATGGTAATGGTGGAAGCGGATATGATGAATCATGTTTGGCTCCCCATAAATAATCAGCCGGACCCGATACACCAAGAAATTTTTCTATTTCATCAAAATATTTTTCTAAATCATTATACCCGATTGGCCAGTTTACACCAACACCAAAATCTGAATACAATTGAAAATCGTCCGGTTGAGGACGGGGCACATAAGCAGTATAATGCAATGTTGAACCACCTACTCCAATGCCGGAATTATTATTTCCAAAATGTACAGGATCTTGCCCGGCGCTTAATCGTTCATCTGTCCAAAAAAGTTTAGCCTGACTAACTTCATCAGTAGCAAAATCTTTTGAAGGTTCCCAATGTTCTCCTGCCTCAAGTGCAACAACTTTTAATCCTGCTTTTGCCAAACGTGATAAAAGCGGTGCGCCGCCTGCGCCTGTTCCAATTACAACAGCATCCACTATTTCATTTTCAGAATATAATTTCATAGGAAGTCGTTTCTCCTGATTATCAGCTTCAATATTATTTATAGTTTGCGAAGTGCTGTTTATTACCACATTATTTATTTAATGGCTTAGGCTCTCTTATTTCCATTTCATTTAACCCTATCTTTTGCCATCCCTTTGCATCAGCAAATGCAACTTCACCAATCTCTTCTTTTGCCCAAGGATGACTATAATATATTTCAACAATTTGTGCAAGCAGTTCTTCAAAAAAAAGATTGGCAGGTAAGGTTTCCCATGTTTTACCCGGAGCAATATTTTTTTGCACAGCGCTTAAAACTCCGATTTGTTTAGGTTCATCAAGTTGTTTAAAAGCTGCGCCAAACATCAGTTCCGAAGTTTCGTTGATGCCCTGTATTCCTTTTTTGAATGCTTCGCCATCCGGTGGCATTTTATTGTAGCGCCACCCGTTTCCCTTTCCTTCAGCAAGCATTTCATCTAACAAACCGGCTAAGTCAATTTTGCTGTCTCTATTCGGCTGAGGTATTAAGTGCTCACAAACACAGGTCAGCGTAAGAAAAATATTTTCATCAAAAAAAACAGGTACTATTAATTTTTTTCTTTCTATGCGTTCGATAAGTACATCACGTGTTTGAGGCGTAACCGAATCTGTATTAAGCAAAGCACTTACAGAGCCTGGTGGATAATGATCGTCTCGCATATTAATCGCTTGATAATTTTCCCCCGGTTACTTCAATAC
>MWVT01000028.1_pt1 | contig 22082 bp, 15 predicted proteins | sample 1047201 | NCBI WGS metagenome assembly MWVT01 (sample SAMN06349988, study PRJNA376086) | soil metagenome | isolation source: TG5-1 sample Antarctic (ecotone) soil | place: Antarctica | collected 2015-01-13 | reverse complement strand
AGCTACTACTGAATATGTTTAGCGGAACCGTAGGTATGGGCGGATTTATTAAAAGTATAAAAGACATTAAAAGAAGGGCCACAATCGCTGTCATTGCTTTTATTATTTTAATTAACAGCGCACTGGGGCTCGCTTTCTACCGTGAGGTGAATACAATCTATTTAATATTAAAATGGAGTGCTATTGCATCGTCAGTTGCATTAATAATAATTATTGGTTTGTTCATTGCACGAATTATTTTTATCCGCCTTTTATATAAACATTCAGAGCACCTGGGTATAAACCCAGGCGAAGATTTTGAAAACTGGATCCAAAAAGATATACTCGAACCTAATGGCATCAGCTCTGTAAATGACCTGAAAACAAAATTGAACAGTGAAGAAAAAGAATTCAAATATCACTATGATGCCTGCAATAAGTTAAGCACTTTAGTCACTTCAGAGCTTTTACAACAAACCGAAGGTTTTGAGACCATCCTGGATAAAATAAAAAATCCCAAGGTAAAAATTGATGATCTTTTTGATCATCTCAATGAATTTCTTTCAGGACAAACGGATAATTTTTTACAGTCCGGCGATGGATTGTTTCTTCTAATGACTGCGTTTGAGCAAAGGTTGAAAGCCGAAGACAAGGGCGTTACCAAAGAGATTGTAATTGTCAGCTCCGATATTACGCATGAAATAAAAGTAGAATTTCCGGGCATGCATAAAATGTATTGGGGTGATGATTTTAGCATTTCGCCGGCAAAATATGTTCGTGCTTCTATGTCGGTTCCGTTCTTTTTTAAGCCGTTTAAAATTGATTTTAATCCTGGTCAACGGTTAACTATTGAAAAAGAATGGCTTCAATATATAAAAGTGCAAAAAAATATGGAGCCCTGCGCTTTACTGGTAGATGGCGGCATGCTTTCTAACTTCCCTATCAATGTTTTTTATAATCCAAATATTCCGGTTCCACGTAAACCGACGTTAGGTATTAAGCTGGAATATGATGATGATACTGCTCCCAAAGAAATTAAATCTGTAATGGGCTTTGGTGGTAAATTAATCAGCACTATGCGGTTTTTTTACGACCGCGATTTTATTATAAAACATGATATGTATCAAAAAACAGTAAGAAGTATAGATACTGGAAAAATACATTGGCTGAACTTTAATTTAACCGATGAAGAAAAGATAGAACTGTTTTTTAGAGGTGCCCTGGCAGCTACTTTATTTTTAGCCAAACATATTATGACGGATTCAGAAGTACAGGACCTGATTAAAAAAGGCGAGAAGGTGACCTTTAGCAACAATGTGTTTTCTATTTATCACAACGAGCCAACCCTGTTTCGTACCGAAGATTGCCTGGTGGAAAACAGCACGTTTGAGTGGCAGCAATATAAGCAGCAGCGCATGCTGGATAGGGTTAGTAAAAAAGATGTAAAGCAAACATTGAAAGAAGGTGCTTCACTAGAAAATACAATAACAGAAAAACAGCCAATACTATGAACAACGATGTATTTGACTACCACATTTATATAGAGCAATTCAGTAGCTTATTAATTTGGTTGATGCTCGTTTGTTTTCTTGGGCTTTGTATAACAGGGTTCGCCATGATTGTTATTAGCCGTTTCTTTTTAACCAAAACCGGCTCCAGGTTTTCAATAATAGATTTTGAGCTGCCCTTTTCTTTTACAAAATTTAAAGGCATTGTTGATAACACAACGGATAATACAAAAGAGACCATTTGCATGAATTTAAAAATGGATTATTACTTTATGCTCTTTGCTTATTTGTTTTTATTTTTTGGAGGCTGGTATGTACTACAGCAACAGCCGTTAATGCAGGGAACCAACATTTATAAATTTTTGTGGATGCCATTTGCCGCCTGGTTTTTTGACGTACTCGAAAATACAACGGCTTCGGCCTGTTTAGAGAAGCTCACAAAAACAATTGCCCGGTTATTGTTTATCTTTTCATTGATCAAATGGTTACTGATAGTAGTGTACGTAGTTGTTATGATACTAATTTATGCTGGCTTACTATGAAGCGGAGAGGCATATTTGCCAGTTTGCAGAAAGATTCAGATGTTCGTCAATGACTCACAGGAATGAGTAGAAAATTATCTGTTTACTGTTTGCTCTTTGTGTATCCTCATTACTTCTTCTTCAACGCCACTTTTTTTGGAAAGCTCAGATAGAAGCCTGCTTTGATATCTGGTTTCTTTTAATAACTCTTCTAAACCAGCGCATACCGCATTTTTTATAACTAAATAAATGATGGCTAAGCCTGCTATTGCGCCAATCGATAAAAATAAAATAGTGGCAAAAGATTGCAACAAATACATAGGGGTACTTTTAAGATTGCGCTAATATACTAATGCTTATTGAAAAATGAAAGGATTAGCTGAAGCCCCAGCTTTAAATATTAGAAAGAAACTCCCTTCATTCAATCCTGTTCCATACCTCGGGATTATATATTCTTTATAGTATAATAAGTAGGTAGAACGTTTTATGAACCTGCCAAAGCGGAAAAAGAAGAATTAAAATAACGGAGTGGTTAGGGATTGTTTACTGCATTCAATAATTTAATTAGTTGCAGCTAAAAGCTTCTTTACATTGCAAAAAGCAAGGCTGTACCACTTTTGCAGCATATTTTGTACAGGCAATAACAATATGGCAATCAAGCAGAACGCCAATCACAAGATTATAATCATCAATACCTATATCCGAAACTTTATTATTGAAGATAAATCCAGCTAACCTGTCAATGTCAGGAAACACTAAAACAACTTCTTTCATAAGCCCGCTATCAGCAATAATTGCTCCTAACTGTTCCAAAAAAAGATAAATACAAAAAGATAAGGGTTTATTATTATTGCAGAGTGTATATAAAAGATCGTATGTTTTGTAGAGCTTAGCGGACTCCTCTTTTCAGAATTCTAGCAAGCAACTTATAACGATCTCCTATCCTTTTTATTCAATCATCGCTTTTACAATAAGCGTTCTGAAAATCAGCGTATTTTCTTTTTTCATTATTGGGGAGTTGGAAATGCTGAACAGCTTGCAAAAAGATTGAGAGCGGTTTTAGACCAAACAGAAAAAAAGAAGGTAGTATGAAAGGATGAATTTGAATACCCATTAATTCGTTTATATCATAAATAATCTTTCGATTTTAAGTCACAGATAATCCATCTAAAGTATTACTGTTAATTGCTTCGTACTTTAGTTGTTAGTTTTTATTTATCTCTTTTATATATTTTTAAAATTTATAAAACAATCAACATGAAAATTGCAGTGTGTGGAAAGGGCGGTGTGGGTAAAACCACTATCAGTGGATTATTATGCCGTACTCTTGGAAGCAAAGGTATTCCTGTTCTGGCTATTGATGGTGACCCCAACCCCAACCTGGCACTCACTCTTGGCTTAGATCCAAAGGCCGCTATGCCCAAGGCGCTCACTTCGAAGCTCTTAGAGGTGTATGAAAAAGATGACGGGAAAAAATATGCAAAACTAAATTTACCATTAGCCGAAGTAATGGATTCGTATGGAATAAAGACAAACGATAATGTTACTTTATTAGCAGTAGGCCAACCTGAGCATGCCGCTACAGGTTGTATGTGTGGCATCCACACTACTGTAAGAGAAATTATCCATACAGCACTGGAAGAGAGCGAACAGGTAACGCTGTTAGACCTTGAAGCATCTTTAGAGCAAATGAAACGGGGAACTTCAAAGTATGTGGATGTTTTATTGTGTGTGGTAGAACCGTATTATCGTTCCATGGAAGCGGTGGCTCGTTTTCAAAGGCTGGGAAAAGAGCTGGAAATAAAAAATATTGTGGCTGTAGCCAACAAAGTAAAAAATCCGGAAGATGAGGAAGCTATCAGGCAGTTTTGTGCTCAAACTGCATTGCCTGTTATTGCTATTATCCCATTCGATGCAACCATAGCTGAAGCGGATAAGAACGGTTCTTTAAATATGAATGATATTGAACACTCACCTGCTTTACAAGCTATAAACCAGTTAGCAAATGATCTGTTGGAAAACGTAGAGGCATAATGTTTTAAAGAGTTTATTATATCTGTTTCAATTTCCATCCATTGAAAGGCTTTACGGTTCCGCAATTGGGGCCTCCATCTTTACCTGCACCTGGTACTATAGTTTCCATTTTGCTAGTGGAAAATGACAATGCTTTTTGTACCATTTCTGAAGTAATCCCTGTTAAAGGAATTTTTAAACGACGATCCCAACACGAATCTTTTTGTCCTGCAAATTTTCCGATGTCAATATATATGAACCTTTCCTTTGCAGGGCCTTGAGCAAACGGCCCCAAAAATACCGGGGTATGGTTATTATTAAATTTCACTTTTACACTACATTCAAATTCCAGGTCTTCATTTCCTGCTCTTTTCGTTTGGATCGTTTTAAAGGCAGTCGCTTTTCCTTCTTGTAAGCCATAATCAACACCAGGCACCGGCTTTTCCAAAACAATTCTTAATGTCAATTGATTTTCCATTTCATATTATTACTACAAAATTGGAAGTATTTGTTGAAATTATAAATGAAGGAATAAAAAAAAGGATGACTGTGGATCATCCTTAAAATCAAATGTTTTTATATACCTATTTATTCAATAAACTTAATTGCTGAGGCCTGTTGAAAACTTCCGCAGTCAATGAAGAATTGAATTTGACATTGGAGATCAGGTATTCTTCTAAAATTTTTCCATTGCTGCGATAATATTTATTGGAATGACTCAACATTATATTGCCTGCTTTTTTAAAATCTGATAGAAAGATTTCTTCCGGCTGCACATTTTCATTAAGCGAAGGATAGTGCTCTATTTTCCGGATCAATTTAGAGGAAGGGTCAACATAAAAAACCCAACGATCATGACCTACCTTGGGATCAAAAGTTACATCCAATAAAATCGCTTTATCTCCATTCAACGTGGTCGTCCCTGCATTTCGTGGTTTTACTCCATAGTCAGCCAGCTTGAAAGGAAATGACATGCGGTAGAGCGCCATTTCACTGGCACAAAGCGGTGAGCAGCCTTCTCCGTCACACATAAATTCCAGATCTTTTGAAATGGTCACGGGATCCACTTCAGTTTCATTCAAAGTGGCCCAGAACCCTCCTTTATCCCTGCTCACTACTACATTGTTGCCTTCGTTCGTTTTGGATTTTATTAAAAGCTGGTGACCATCCTTACCATTTTTAAAGAAAAAAGTTTCTTCTGATTGATTAATGATATTACCCTTTTCATCGTAAAGGCGATGAGTACGAACAAAGTTGCCATCCTGTAGATTTTTCCATTCCTCCATACCGCCGGCAGCAGTTATCATATCTTTTACAAGCCTTTCACCCGAAGGTGGTTTTACAAACATCCACCATGCGAATCCACCAACAGCCAGAAGCAACAGAATAGCTCCTGCGGTTTGAAACAGGCGTATGCGTCTTAATTTTATAGGTTTGATCAAATCTTTTACTTCGAGTTCGGCTTCCCATTGAAGTTTTACTTTTTCTTCGCCGCGGGAATTAGAGCCCTTTGATTGATCTTTCATAACTAAACTTTTGTAGTGTAATTTAAAAAATTTCAGGGAAGCAAGTTAAATTAATTTAAGCTGTCTTTTACAAATAGCCAGTTTGTATTCTCCTGATGGGAAATAAAATTCTATGACTTTGATTTCCAAACTTAAAAGGAAAAGTTTGGCAAATATTTTATTTAGATTTTCTAATGCGGCATTACGAAAGTTTTTTGCCGCATTAACTTTTCTTCGAGTGAATGACTACAGCCATTAACATTTATAACTTAACTGAATTAATATAAAACTAAAAGCGACCCAGTGAAAAGCCGCTTTTTAAATCGAGGTCAAATTATCAACCTGCTGCTTTTATCAGCTTAATTATTTTCTTTGTTTTTCCCTGCATCACTTCTACATAATAGATACCCGGGCGGTAATTGCGTCCTAATATTAAACTACCAGTAACAGTTATACCATTTCTTCTTTCGATAATTCTACCATTGTTATCAGATACTTTTATACTTACTGGCTCTGAAGAAGCACTTCGGATATTGATGGTAAATTGATTTACTGCCGGATTAGGAGTTGATTTTATTACCAAATCTATTAAAGTCTCTTTTTCTTTTGCATTTGCACGTGGCGAATTACTAGTCACCGGTGCTATATGAAGAGGTACAGTTACAGAAACCGTTTGAGTGGCAATATTTCCACCTGCATCTACAGATGTGATGGTAATTGTATAAATTCTTCCTGAACCTTCATCTGATCGTTCGGCTCGTAATTTTATATTCTGATCATCTATAATTTCCCAATCACCAGCTACATCTTCGTCGCCAGTCCCGCTTTCTGGTTCATTACTTGAGACTGAAAGTGTGGTAGTAACCGGACCACAATTATCAGTAACAGTATAAATCACTTTAATATTCTTCATTCGGTGGTTTGGAGGCCAAATAGAAGAAGGGTCAGCATAAGCACCTGAAATTACCGGCGGTTGATTATCAATTGCAGTAAGTATAAAGTTGCATGTTCCGGAATTACCTCCTGCATCTGTGGCTGTCAAAGTAATATTAGTATTTCCTCTTCCAATTATAACCGCACCTGGAACTGGCATTTGCGTAATAGTTATTTCCCCTGCTGTAGAAGTTACTGTTGCCAAGTCCCTGTAATCCGGTACTGTCACACTACAAGATGCGTCAAGATACAATTGCTGATCGGCTGGACAAGTAATAGTTGGCGGCAGATTGTTAGCTGTGTTTGTTGTGTTGCTTTCATTGTGAAAACGATCAATAGCGGTCACCGTATAATAATAAGTTGTATTTGGTTCAATCGTTTTATCAGCAAATGCGGTTGTGTCATTAGGGGTGATAACAATTATATTATTGGCATCTGTAATATCAATTGTTTCATTTTGTGAACGGTAGATGACAAAGCGTTTCGCCTTATCTAATTCATTTGCAGTGAAAGAAGGTTTGGCCCAATTTAATACAACCGAATCGTTTTGATATTTAACCGCTGTTAACGACGAAGCTGCTTCTGGTGGAGTGTTATCCCTCCATGGCATTGTTGGTTGCAATGATGGTTTTTGATAAAATCTTAATCTCAATGAATCACGAAAATTCAGGGGATTACTAACAAGATTGGCAGTGCGGAAATATATTTCTCCTTTTATATTAGGATATAACGGATCCCGGTTGAGACGCATTTGATTTGGAATTTCGCTGCGGCTTGTCCAACCGGTAGTACCCACTTTATAAGCCGCCATTCCAATATAAATATGTCTTTCGTTTGTTACTATACTATTCCACCAGGGAATTAAAACTTTGTAGTCAGAACCTGGTTGTCCAATATACCAATACAATTGGGGTGCTAAATAATCAACCCAGCCTTCCTGTAACCATTTTTTTGAGTCAGCAAACAGGGAAATATAATGTTGTAAAGCACCTGAAGAAGTGTTTGAACCGACTGCCGGGTCTGTACTGCTTCTGTAAATGCCGGTTGGAGATACACCAAATTTTACCCATGGTTTAATGCCAATAACAGTTTCATTAACTTGTTTAATAAACAAGTTAATATTGTCCCGGCGCCAGTCGCTTTTATTAGTAAACCCGCGTGGGTTATTAGCATAAGAGGTATCATCATTATAAGGAGCATTCGGGTAAAAATAATCGTCAAAATGGATGCCGTCTACATCATAACGTTGTACAATATCTGCAATTACTGAATTTACATAGTCCCGTACAGCCTGGAGGGCCGGGTTGAGGATTTTAACCGTAGCACCCGACGCTAATATCCACTCAGGATGTGTCCTGGTAACATGATTAGGAGCAGGCACAGCAGTATTTCCAACGGCCCGGTAAGGATTGAGCCAGGCATGCAGCTCCATGCCACGTTTATGAGATTCGTCTATGGCAAATTGCAATGGATCCCATAAAGGATCCGGCGCTTTGCCCTGCAATCCGGTAAGATCATTAGACCATGGTTCAATGTTGCTCGGGTACAAGGCATCACATTGACTGCGAACCTGCAGGTAAATAACATTTATTCCCGTAGCCTGGTGATGGTTCAAAATAGTAATCAGCGCTGATCGCTGCTGGGCAGGTGTTTGAGTTTTATTTGGCCAGTCAAGACCAAAATATGAAGTGATCCATGCACCTCTTAATTCCCGTTTTGGCGGGAGTTCTTGTGCTGTTGTTTGATAAAGAAATCCTAATGCAATAATTGATAGTAAAATTTTATTCATATAGTTTTTTTTGCAGTTAATGCTTAAAGTTAGGATATATCTTGCGATATATTGCGGATTTGTAAATATTATTTCTATGAAAGTGCGGATTCATGCATTACATAAAAAATTATTTATGAGGAGAAATAAACTTAGGGTAATTAGAAATGGCCTGGTTACTACCTGCGACCCTGACTAACTAGTAAGTTTTATTTCATACTGAATGGCTTCATCACAAAAAGAGTATTTATTGTATCTCTTTATAATCTTTAAATAAACCCACCTTGGTTCCTTCTACCTGCCTCCGGTATTTGGACCAGTTAGTTGCATAGAAACTATTTGTACGCTGCACAGCCCCGTTGATCATTTGTTCAGCATTCTTTACGAGGGCTTCTTCCTGTGTACCTGGCGCCACACCTTTGCTCATAATATATTGTTGCGCAGTTTGTATAATGCTCATCACCGTTACCTGTTGTGGCCTTGAAATTCCCTGCCTGTCCGACTGCCTGCCACTGATAAACTCACGAATGGTTTTTATGGAATCTCTTGTTGCATTTGTTGCTTTCCGCAAAGAATCAATCTCTTTACCTTCCAGCCCTGCCAATTGTGTCTGCATCTTCGTTAATAGTTCTTCCGATTCGGTCAACTGATCGAGTGCAGTGGTGAGCCTGTCTGTGTTGTTGCGCAAACGTTCCAGCATTTTACGCTGAGCAATTTTCACATCTTCAGATTTCTTTAACCGCGGATCATCTTTAATGGTTACCGTAGTTGAATCAGAATCTTTACCCAGGGTTAATACTACTTTATAAGTGCCCGGGAAAACCTGCAGTCCACCGGGTTCAGGTGCACCGGGTTTAGGTCTAGGCGAGCCTGGAAAACGGTAGCCTTTTTCTTCCATATTCCACCATTGCCGGTTGAATCCCGTATCCGCTTTCCATTTTAAGTTTCGGATCAATTCATTCTTATCATTGTAAATCTTTACCAAGATAGAATCAGAACGGCCCATCCCCGACCCCTCACGGGAGGAAGGGCCACCAGCCGCCCCCATGCTGCTTTGCGGAGTATCTTCATTCTTATCACCAGGTTTTTTAGTTGAAGTTTGTGTATTGGAAATCTTCCCTTGGGGGTCTATGTAAAATGATACTGCAGCGCCACGTCTTCTATTTTCTGCATCCCATAAACCATAGGTGCTCCACTCATATCCCGGCGCAGCTTTGTAAATAACCTGGTATGCATCGGGCGATGAAAAAGCTGTAATTTTTTTGGTAAAAGTTTTACCTCCGCTTGCTGCCATCTGTCGCAACGGACGAATATCATCCAATATCCAGATGGAGCGTCCAAATGTACCGATGGCTAAATCAGCTTCTCGTTCCTGGATGGCAAGGTCGTAAGTGGACACTTCGGGATAACCATTTTTCCAGCGCTGAAAGGATGCGCCATTATCGAGGCTTAACCAAAGTCCATGTTCTGTACCCACAAATATTAAATTCGGTTGTACAGGATCCTGGATTATAGTCAATGCATATCCGCGAACTTTTTTATCATCTACCAGCCTTGTCCATGATTTTCCATAATCTGTAGTTCTGAAAATGTAGGGTTTAAAATCCCCGCGGCGATAATCGTTGGCAACCACGAAAGCCTCACCTGCATTGAACTTGCTTGCCCTGATCTGTGGAATCCATGCGCCTTCCGGTAACCCGGAAATTTTTCCACGAAAGTTGGTCCATGTTTTACCACCATCTCTGGTAAGTTGCACATTGCCATCGTCAGTACCAATCCATAGTACACCTTTTTCCTTGTATGATGGCGCAATGGCGAGAATAGTATTGTAATTTTCTGCTCCGGTAATATCCAGTGTTAATCCACCACTCGAATCCTGGTTTTGTTGCTCTTTGTTATTGGTGGTAAGGTCAGGTGAAATGGTTTCCCAACTGGTGCCTTTGTTGTTGCTTCTATGCAAAAACTGGCTGCCGTAATAAACCGTGTTATTGTCAAAAGGATCAACTGCTATACCGGAGTTCCAGTTAAAACGAAACTTATCATTCAATGCAATCACAGGGGGTTTTACAAACCAGCGTTCACCGGTTTTGTAATTTAGTCTTTGTACATTACCACCCTGGCTCATGCTATATACCCAGCTTGGGTCATCCGGATCTGCCACTACATCAAAGCCATCGCCACCTCCTACATTATTCCAGTAATAATTTCGGATGCCCCCATTCGTCCATGAGTACGCAGGTCCATGCCAGCTACCATTATCCTGCATACCACCCATTACATTATATGGAATGTCATTGTCCACATTTATGTGGTAAAATTGTCCGAACGGTAGTTTTTCATCAAAGATCCACGACTTGCCTCTATCTCTTGAAATACCCATGCCGCCATCGTTTCCATCCAAAATAAAATCAGGATCATCCGGATGAATCCACCAGGCATGGTGATCTGGATGAATGCCGAAATAGGGAAGCAATGTTTTAAAATTTCTTCCACCATCTTCACTGTATGTCACAGTAGAATGAATATCATAAACACGGTTTTCATTTTTAGGATCCACATAAATCTCCTGGTAGTAAAACGGGCGGTCAGTAACTTCATCAGGCTTGCTGTTCACCAGTGTCCATGAGGCACCACCATCATTACTTTCATAAAAACCATTTCTTGCCGCTTCTACTTTTGCATAGACTCTTGATGGCATACTGCGTGCAAATGCAATTCCAATACGCCCTAAATCACCAGCAGGTAATCCATCACTCCTGCCCAATTTTTTCCAGTTTTTTCCTCCATCATAAGTGATATACAAACCACTGCCTGCACCACCGCTTTTGAAACTATATGGCGTACGGTTGTGCTGCCACATAGCGGCAATTAATTTATTTGGATTAGATGGATCCATTACCAGGTCAGCAGCACCACTGCCTTCATTAGTATATAATATTTGTTTCCATGTTTCACCGCCATCCGTTGTTTTATACACACCTCTTTCTTTATGCTCGGCGTACGGGTTACCTATTGCACCTGCATAAACAATATCAGGATTAATGGGATCAATAACCACACGATGAATGTTCCTGGTCTTTTCAAGGCCCATTCTTTTCCATGTTTTTCCGCCATCCATAGTTTTGAAAATACCTTCACCAATATTTATTGAATTGCGTGGATTGCCTTCTCCGGTTCCTACCCAGACTACATTGGGATTGCTTTGTTGAATAGCAATCGAACCAATATTTATATTGAGCTGGTCATCGAAAACTGCTTTCCATGAAGCGCCTGAGTTTTCCGTTTTCCAAACCCCACCTGAAGCGGCACCCACATACCAGGTATTAGGATTGCTTACTACAGCATCAATCGCTGTCACACGTCCGCTCATGCCGGCAGGACCAATATTACGCGGCTTCCAATTCTTTAATTGATCAAGAGATATTTTTTGAGCAGATAATGTGCAACAAAATATTAAAGAGAAAAGAGTAAAATTTATTTTCATCCTATCTTTTTTTAGAAACATAAACTTAAGAATAACTTATCACTGTCTGGTAATTAACCTTGCCCGGATTATAATTTTCTATCTAAATATCGAGGATATTGAAACAAATATTTTTTTTCCTAACTTGAAAAAAACTTAGAAATGAAAAGGATCTGGTTTATAATACTGTTCTGCGCAATGAGTATCTATTTGATGGCGCAGGATCAATTCATCGAAGTAGTAGTTTCAGATACCATGATTATAGAACCACAGGAATGGCAATATTTTTTGATGCTTCAGAAAAGCGTGCCTTCCAAACCAAACAATCCAAAGGCCGGTGCTTCATTAAGTAAAGTACTTGATTCTATTCGTGCAATAGCTATAGCTTCCGGCGGAGAAATAACAGGCGATATCAATACTCCAATTAATTTTACTTTGACCCCTAAAACCTATATTGATAATGCCGATCCTCAATACCTGAACATTAGATTTACAAACAGAAATGCTTTGGAAAATTTTATACGAGCCACACGTCACCGCGGCGATATAGAAGGCAGGGTAATATCCACAGCACATAAAAGACCTTCCGCCATTTACTGATAAGCTTAATGCCAAACTTGTAGAACAGGCAAAGCAAAAAGCGGCCTTGCTTGGCAGGTTATCGAGTAGAGGGATAGGTGCTATTGTACAGATCTCGGAAGTTGCCGAACCTGAAGTAAATCTATACCAGGATATTTTTGGTAAGATGATGGAAGCAGACAGGGCATCGTGGTTGCCCGGCTGGCATACACAATCCATAGACTATCCCACTGATAAGATTAAGCTTCAAAAAACTTTGCGTTTGCGTTTTGCTTTGTTGTAAGATAGGCGTCGGCATCAATAGCAAATAAATTGGCAAACTGTTACAAATGTTTTATCAGAATATTGAAAACTGTTCAATTAAAAAGTTTTCTTAGCATCCCCACCTTCAGGCGATAGCACAGCCTTTACATAATTATTCATGTTCAAAAACTTTTGAGCAGCTTTCTGCAAGTCTGCAGTAGTTAACGCATCTACCCTTTTCTCATAATCCAGAATAAGTTCGGGATTATTTTTGTCAATGAAAGCCTGCGATAAACCGTCCAACCAATACTCATTATCCTGAAGCCTGGTACGGTATTGTTTTTTCAAAGTCTCCTTTACTTTATCCAGATTTTTTTGATCTACACCTTTTTGCTGAGTGTTTTTTATAAGATCAAGTAATGCAGCCGTCAGTTTATCTACACTCTCCGGTCCTGTAGGTACGCTTGCAGTGATTGAGTAATGTACATAAGGCCTTTTTTGAATAGAGCCATAAAACCCACCGCTGTACATGCCACCTAATTCTTCCCTGAGTTTTTCAATCACCTGCAGATTCAATACATCTATCAATGCTCTAAGCGCCATACTTTCTTCACGGTTATATTCTGTTTCACCGGTCCATAAAAAGGTGATCAGGTTTTTAGGGTCCTTGCCTTTTTTGATATTGGCCTCAACGATTCCTTTTACAGGACGTATATTATTGTCTTTATACATGCGTTCTGTTGGGGAAGCCGGCAGAGATCCCAGGTATTTTTCCAGTAATGGTTTTGCTGTTGTGAGGTTTATATTTCCAACCAAAGTAAAATGCATGCCATCGGCGTTGCCGAAAATCTGATTATAAAAAGAAAGTGATTTGTCAATATTTAAATTATCAAACTCTTTTTCGGAAGGTACTGCACTCACCCATGGACTGTTATTATAAACGATCTTCATCAATGTGTCCTGGAAATAAACCTGTGGGTTCTCTTTCATATAAGGGAGCATGCCTTTTTGTTTTGTAACCATTGATTTAAAAAGTACTTCATCTTTGCGGGGTTGTGTAAAATAAAGATTTACCAACTGCAGAAAAGTTTCAAAATCTTTTACACTGCTTCTGCCCTGTATGCCTTCTTCATGCTCATTTATATAAGGCATCACTTCCACCGTTTTGCCGGAAAGATATCTTTCAAGGTCGGTAGGCGACATATCTTTCACACCCATTTCATTCACCACTTCGGCAGCATGTTTGGCATTGTCCATATCCGCTAATGCGAAACGATGATAACCGCCCCAACGCCATGCATCCATTAGTATTTGATCATTTTTGAATGTGGTAGGCTTTAATGTCACAGTTACTCCATTGCTTAAAGTAATTTCAGTTATACCGAGTTTTTCATTTTTTATTTCCGAAACAATCTTTCCGGATGCAGGGCCATCCTTCATTAAGTTTTGTGCCACCGCTTTTTCCTCATAAGGAGTTACAGTTTGTTTGGCAGCAGCTAGCATGTCATTGAGCAATTCTTTGTTAGATGGCAACTTATCTTTCATTTTTTCCGGACCTAAAAGCAACGCAAAAGCATTCGTCATACCGGGCATTTTTTTCGCGGCCGCATTTATCTCAGTAATATTGATGGTGGGAATTATTTGCTTTATAAATTTGAATCTGTTCTCTGCCCCTGTAATAGGACTTCCTGTTAAAAAATGATTCAAATATCCTTGTACCAATTGCGCTGATTGTGATTTATCCTTTTCATTGAAAGCTCTTTCCGCTTCGTTTAGGATAGATGCTTTTACTCTTTCAATTTCTGTTGGGAGAAAACCATACTTACGGGCTCTTTCTGTTTCAGCGACTAATGCATCCATGGCTTCTTTTTCTGTGTTGTTGCCTAAAACTGCTACAGAAATAAAGGCTTCATAACCGCGGATAAATGATTGCTTTCCTGTAAAGCCATATACAAACGGCGGGTCTTGTCTTTTAGTAAGCTCCTGCAATCGTTGATTAAGAACTGAATTTACAATATCACCAATTAATTCCTGACGGTAATCAGCCCAGGTTTTCACTGCACGGGAAGGCTTTATTGTATTGATGACCTGCAATATCGTATTTGGGTTTTCAGGATCGGTGATCACCATTGCTTCAGGGCTTGTTCTTGTTTTGATGGGAATCAATGCAGGGCGGGTTTTTTTTGCAACAGGATTTTTGTAACTGCCAAAGTGTGCTTTGATCTTTTTTTCCATTTCTGCGGGATCAATATCACCAACTACGATCACTGCCATCAGATCCGGACGATACCATTGCTGGTAAAAGTTTTTCAGCGTCGCATATTTGAAATTGGATAATACTGAATCAGAACCAATAGGCAATCTTTCTGCATATTTAGAACCATTGAAAAGCCGGGGAAAATATTGGCGCAACATCCTTTGTTGCGCACCTTTACTCAACCGTGATTCTTCCAGCACAACACCTCTTTCTTTATTGATTTCAACTGTATCCATCAGATTATTGAATGCCCAGTCTTCCAACACAGTGAAGCCTTTTTCTACAATTGCAGGATCATCGGTAGAAAGGGGCAGAATGTAAACTGTTTCATCGAAACCTGTGTACGCGTTCAAATCAGCGCCAAACTGCACCCCAATTTTTTGGAGGTAATCAACTAATTCATTTTTTGGAAAATTTTTAGACCCATTAAAATTCATATGCTCCATGAAATGTGCAAGTCCGCGTTGATCGGCTTCTTCTAAAATAGAACCTGCATTTATTGCTAGTCGCAGCTCTACTTTTTTTTCTGGCTTTACATTTTTGCGGATGTAATAAGTAAGCCCGTTAGTGAGCTTCCCGATTTTTACATTGGGGTCAATGGGGATAGCCGATGTGAGCTTGATTTGCGCAAATGTTTGCGCACATAATAATAACGTTACAACAAAGGCATAGCTATACCGCAGCATGAATTTCATAAGTAGTATTATTAGGGGAATAAAAGTACTGAAATTCTCAGCCTTAATTTTGAGCTTATCACAAAAATTTGTTGACAGATTTAAATAAAATGGTATTGGAACTCCAGTAAATAAAAAAGAGCCTGTGATGTTCAAGCTCTTTTAAAATATGAGTAGAAAAGGTTTTTTATCCCTTCTTTTCAGTATAATTTTTCTCCGCTTCTTTAGCTTTTTTAAAATCCAATACCACACCGTTTATACAATAGCGCAAGCCTGTAGGTGGCGGGCCATCATCAAACACATGTCCTAAATGGGCTTTACACCGGCCGCATTGTGTCTCAGTGCGCTTCATGCCATGTGCATTATCTGTTTGATAAATAATGCTCGTTTTGCTGATGGGCTGATAAAATGAAGGCCATCCACATCCGCTGTCAAATTTAGTATCACTTACAAAAAGTGCATTGCCACAGGCTGCACAGTAATAGGTGCCCTCGTCTTTTAAATGCTCAAATGCGCTGCTGCCGGGTCGTTCAGTACCTTTCTGCCTTGCTATATAATAGATATCATCGGGAAGAATCTTTCTCCATTCATCATCACTAAGCGTCACTTTAGAACTGTCGGTATTAGAGTACACCGGATTTTTTTTATCGTTTGTGTTCATGCCTGTAGTTTTTGTAGATTGAGAATGAGAGCAGGAGCTAAGGATCGCTATTAGGACCGTTAAAAAAGAAAACTTTTCATGTTTTGAATCTTGTATCAAATTTACGAATAGTATGCGGCTATGGTTTCTAAAATAAACACGGATAAGGCTGATTTATCATAGTAAAAAAACTGCTTTTCACAATAGGAAATGTATGAGGGTTGTGTAAGTTGTCCCGGTTTATTTCTTCCTTTTTCAATTATATTTGTTTCTAAAGCTGCTTTCTCAATATGTTCAACATCATACTCTTTGGCCCTCCGGGTAGTGGAAAAGGTACGCAATCTGATAAAATTGTAGAACAGTTTGGGTTAGTGCATCTTTCTACAGGCAACCTGCTTCGTCAGGAGATAACAGATAAAACTCCTCTTGGTCTTGAAGCTAAAAATTTTATGGACAAAGGTCAGTTGGTGCCTGATGAAGTGGTGATCGGTATGATTGATAGTTGTATCGAAAACCATGCAGATGCTAAAGGCTTTTTATTTGATGGCTTTCCACGAACCCTCGCACAGGCTAAAGCATTGGATAAATTGCTTGCCCTGAAAAAAACTGAAATATACAAAGTGCTGGTGCTCGAAGTGTCAGAAGAAGAACTAGTTAAAAGATTACTCAAAAGGGGAGAAACCTCCGGAAGAAGTGATGATACCAATGAAAACATTATCCGCAACCGTTATGCAGTGTATAAAAATGAAACTGAGGCTGTAGCCACGCACTACCACCAGCAGCATAAACTGGAATTGATCAAAGGCGAAGGCACTGTGGAAGAAATATTTGACACTTTAAGTAATTGTATCAAAACTGAAATGGCTGCACAGCAATCCATATCCGCACCATAATTAATACGCATAGATGACCGCGATTGATGATAAGGTTCACTTTTTAAAAAATGAATTTATTCCTCTGCTCAAATCAATCCCTTTTGACAAACCTCCTATGTGGGGAAAGATGAACCTGCATCAGATGATAGAACATGTTAGCCATTCATTACGTGTAGCATCCGGCAGAGTTACCGTTACTCAAATGGTTACTGCCAATGAACACCTGGAAAAGATGAGGAGTTTTTTGATGAGTGATAAGCCTTTCCGGGAAAATACTCCCAATCCGCTGATGCCTGAAGTCCCTGAAGATGTGCATGATAAAACTATAGATGATTCGATTGCAGAATTAAATACTGAAATTGATCACTTCTTTTCTGTGTTTGAAAGCAACCAGAAACAGCAAACCCGCAATCCATTTTTTGGCGACCTCGATTATAAGATGAATGTTCAATTGCTTTATAAGCATGCTGTACATCATTTAAAACAGTTTGGGGTAATAGTTTAAGGAGGACATTCACCCTTCTTCCAGTTTTTAACACCCGCACATTTTGCATGGCAATCATTGCTATAAGTTTTTTTATCACAACCACACACAGGATCGTATTGCTCCGTACAAAAACAATCAGGAACCGGCTTTCCCACACAATCACCCGATTTTCTACATGAATTGGAATTGCTCAATGTAAACACAGTGATGAGTGCAATAAAAATCAACTTCATGATGATGGTTTTGGAGAGTGAGCAAAATTTAAATTAAAATAACTTTACTTAGGCACGGAAAATTTACACAATAAAGAATAAAAAACAATGAAACTTGAAAATTATATTAATGGCTCCTGGGTGCAGGGCGATGGTGATGGACAAACTTTATACGATGCCGTAACCGGCGATCCTATTGCAGTAGCTTCCACTAAGGGAATAGATTTCAAGTCCGTGCTCGAATATGGACGGGATGTTGGGAACGTTGCTTTACGCAAGTTCACCTTTCATGAACGTGGAAGAATGTTGAAAGCCCTGGCGATGCACCTGATGGATCAAAAAGAAAAATTTTACAAGATCAGTTATCATACAGGCGCTACCAAAGCAGATAGCTGGATAGATATTGAAGGAGGAATAGGAAACCTTTTTGCCAATGCCTCTTTGCGCCGCAAATTTCCTGATCTGCCTTATTGCACCGATGGTGATCCTGTAGGATTGAGCAAGGGCGGCAGTTTTATGGCCCATCACCTATTAATTCCTAAGGAAGGAGTAGCTGTTCATATTAATGCCTACAACTTTCCTGTGTGGGGTATGCTTGAAAAATGTGCCGTCAACTGGCTGGCTGGAGTCCCCGCTGTGGTGAAGCCGGCGAGCATTACATCTTATCTTACTGAAGCTGTAGTCAGAGAGATCATTGCCTCCAGAATTTTGCCCGAAGGTGCTTTGCAATTGCTTTGCGGCAGTGCAGGTGATATGCTCGATCATGTAACAGCGCAGGATGTAGTCACTTTCACAGGCTCGAAGTTAACAGGACTAATGCTGAAATCACATCCCAATATATTGGAGCAAAGTGTGCCTTTCAATATGGAAGCTGATTCACTCAATTGCATTGTGTTGGGTGAAGATGTAACACCCGATAAGCCTGAGTGGGATTTATTTATAAAAGAAGTCCGCAAAGAAATAACGGTAAAGACCGGGCAGAAATGTACCGCTATACGCCGCATATTCGTACCCGATGCATTGCTCGAAGATGCTTATATAGCCATTGGTAAATCATTAGGTCAAACAACGATCGGTAACCCATGGAACGATAAAGTAAGAATGGGTTCTTTAGCCAGTAAAGACCAGCGTGATGAAGTGAAACAAAATATTCAAAAACTACTTGCAAGTTCACAAATAGTGTACGGCGCAATGGATAGCGTGGAATTGATTGATGCCGATGTGCAGAAAGGAGCTTTTCTTTCGCCGATATTATTATTAAATGAAAAGCCTTTACAAACTGATGCGGTACATGATATTGAATGTTTCGGTCCGGTGAGTACCATCATGCCTTATACGGGTTTGGAAGAAGCCATCGCACTTGCAAAAAAAGGCAAGGGTTCATTATGTTGTTCAATTGTAACTGCCGATGATAAATTAGCAACAGAATTTGTTGTAGGTGCAGGCACGCACCATGGAAGGATATTAGTGTTGAACAATGAATGTGCAAAAGAAAGCACAGGTCATGGTTCACCACTGCCGCTTTTAATTCATGGTGGTCCGGGGCGTGCAGGTGGCGGAGAAGAAATGGGAGGTATGCGCGGAGTAAAACATTATATGCAAAGAGTGGCAGTGCAAGGCTCACCAACTATGCTGACAGCTATTACACAAAGCTATCAGCCTAATGCAAAGGCCCGCCTGAACGATGCTGTCGGGCAGGCCTTAGAGTCTGCAGTGCATCCATTCCGTAAATATTTTGAAGAACTGTCTGTAGGTGATCAGATCATTACTAAAAAAAGAATAATCACTTCTGAAGATATAGATGCATTTGCTGACCTGAGCGGCGATCACTTTTATGCCCATAAAAAAGATACAGACTTTGCAGGTACTATGTTTGAACAGCAGGTAGCTCATGGATATTTTATATTAAGTGCTGCAGCAGGTTTGTTTGTTGATGGTTCAGATCTCGGGCCGGTGTTGCTGAATTATGGCATTGATGAATTACGGTTTACAAAGCCTGTGTATCCGGGTACTGAGCTAACAATAAGATTTACATGCAAGGAAAAACTGCCGCAGGATCAAAAAGAGGAGGGGGACATTCCAAGGGGCATTGTAAAGTGGTATGTGGAAATGCTGGATGAAACAGGTGAGCATGTGGGTGTGGCGACTATATTGACAATGGTGGCGCGGAGGGAGGAAAGGCAGTAAGGCTAAGAGAGAAAGGCCGGGAAAGGGATAAAAGGTAAGGCAGTCGTGTATAAAAAAAATTCAAGTGGAAATAAATCAACTTACTGGGTTAGTGCTAAGAGCATGTATAAAAATACACACAGAGATCGGTCCGGGGTGCTTTGAAAAAGTTTATGAAGAAACCTTATATTATGAGCTGGTAAAGAAAGACATTGCAATTGAAAGACAATTACTTATGCCAATAAGGTATGAAGATCTGGAAATCAGAGATGCATATAGAGTTGATTTACTTGTTGAAAGGAAACTTGTAATTGAAATAAAATCTGTTGAAAGAATTGCACCGGTACATTTTAAACAAGTAAGGACGTATCTTAAACTTTTAAATCTTAAAAATGGCTTGTTACTCAATTTCAATGAAGAATGGATGAAGGAAGGATTTCACAGGGTCTTTAACAATGATGGAGAATGAAATGTATAAGCTGACTCTCCTGTAAAACCTTTCCTTTTAGTAACAACCTGCAATTTGAATGAATAAGTAATTTGGAGAGTGTTTTAAAAGGGAAACATCTGTCTTTAAAGTCATTTAAACCTTAATCTTTTTAAACCTTTTTCTCTTAGCAAAAACGATTTAGCTATGACACAAGACACCAACGGCTACGTAAAATCAGAAACACACAAAGGCATTACCACTATTGAATTTTTTCATCCGCAGAGTAATTCACTGCCGCGCCGGTTATTAGCTGAACTGGCCAATGAGATTCATGCTACAGGGATGGATAAAGAGTCCAACGTAATAGTCCTTCGTTCCGGTGGAGAAAAAGCCTTCTGCGCTGGAGCATCATTTGATGAATTAGTACAAATAGAAAATGAAAAAAAAGGTTTTGAATTTTTCAGTGGTTTTGCAGATGTGATCAATGCCATGCGCAAGTGTCCCAAATTAATTATCGGAAGAATACACGGCAAATGTGTTGGTGGAGGTGTGGGGCTGGCTGCTGCTGTGGATTATGCAATATCTGTAGATGGAGCCGACATACGCCTGAGCGAATTGGCTGTCGGAATCGGTCCATTCGTAATCGGTCCTGCTGTAGAACGAAAGATAGGTGCTTCTGCATTTAGTCAGTTGGCTATAGATGCTTCGATGTGGCGCAACAGTGAGTGGAGCCGCAAAAAAGGTTTATTTGCAGAAGTACACCCTACAATAGAAAGCATGGATGAAGGAGTTTCGCGGCTTGCCAGCCAGTTGGCGCATAGCAACCCGGATGCCATGAGTGAATTGAAAAAAATCTTCTGGAAAGGTTGTGAGAACTGGGACGGTCTCCTAAGCCAGCGGGCTGAAATAAGCGGGAGGCTTGTGCTGAGCAAGTTTACAAAAAACGCTATTGAAAATTTTAAAATCAGGCCGCAAAAAACAAATTAATGTGGCAATACATTTGACCTTTTTACAACCTACATATACAAACCTCCATCTACACTGATCACCTGCCCTGTGATGTAAGCGCTTAGTCCCGATGCAAAAAATAAAGTGACATTTGCAATATCTTCTGCAGTTCCAAATCTACCAAGTGGGATCCCTGATTTGTATTTATCACCCTGCTCTCCTTCTTTTAAGTATGAAGTCATATCGGTTTCTACAAAGCCGGGTGCTATGGCATTGCAGCGTATGTTTCTGCTGCCCAGTTCTTTGGCCACACTTTTTGTAAATCCTATTATACCTGCCTTACTTGCAGCATAACTGCTTTGCCCTGCATTGCCGACCAGGCCTATCACTGAAGCCATATTAATGATGCTGCCACTTTTTGCTTTCATCATTGGTTTGATCACCTGCTTCGTCATGTTGAACACGCTTTTCAAATTGATGTCCATTACTTCATCCCATTGTTCCGGTGTCATGCGCAAGAGCAAATTATCTTTAGAAACCCCTGCATTGTTTACACAAATATCTACAGTGCCGAATTCTTTTATTACATCAGCAACAAAGCTTTCACATTCTGAAAATTCACCTGCATTGCTGCGGTATCCTTTAGCTTTTACACCCAAACTTTTTAATTTTTCCTCCAGCGCATTTGCTTTATCCGCACTGCTTTCACTCACATAAGTAAAAGCAATCTGTGCACCGTGTTCTGCCAATTTTAATGCAATGCCTTCGCCGATTCCTCTTGCGCCGCCGGTAATGATTGCTATCTTGTTTTCCAATAATTTCATTTTTTGAAAAATTTGTTGGTGAGCAAATGTACCTCTAATCAACTTTGGTTGCGACGC
>MWVT01000026.1_pt1 | contig 22744 bp, 18 predicted proteins | sample 1047201 | NCBI WGS metagenome assembly MWVT01 (sample SAMN06349988, study PRJNA376086) | soil metagenome | isolation source: TG5-1 sample Antarctic (ecotone) soil | place: Antarctica | collected 2015-01-13 | reverse complement strand
TTTTAACTGCATCAGGAACGGGCTCTTGACAATATTCCAGCATCTGCTTAAGGTAGCCGCTTATCCAATCTGGATGATCCTCTGCCACATATCTCACGATCCATGCTGCTCTTTGTATCACACGATATTCATCATGCAAAAACAGGTTCATCAAATCATGGAAGCGGGCAATATCTTTCGCCACCCACTTTGCCAGTTTTGTAGTATTGCTTTTTGAGTGTTCCCTTAGTATTTCTTCACGGAGAGACATCATTCGTGATAATTGAAGAAGGCTTATAGGCCATGCAGTGCTGAAATTTCCAACATGCGGTCAATGGATTTCTTGGCCAAAATCCGAACATCCTCAGGAACAAGGATTTCAGGCAGCTCATACTCCATACAGAGATATAATTTTTCTAAGGTATTGCGCTTCATATATGGACAATCATTGCAGGCGCACCCATTATCAGGAGGAGCAGGTATAAAAACTTTGTCAGGTGCTGCTTTTTGCATCTGGTGAATAATGCCTGTTTCAGTGGCTACAATAAATTCCTGAGCCGGATCATTGATTGCATATTTCAACAACCCTGTTGTGGAAGCAATGTAATCAGCCAGTTGCAAAACCGGTGTTTCACATTCAGGGTGCGCAATAACTTTTGCATTTGGGTGCCGGTTTTTAAGTTTTAGGATTTTCTCGGAAGAAAATATCTCATGCACAATACAGGCACCTTCCCAGAGTACCATGTCTCTCCCCGTTTTACGAATCAAATAACTGCCGAGATTTTTATCGGGGGCGAATATGATTTTCTGATCCGGGGGAACTGCTTCGATGATCTTTTGTGCATTGGAAGAGGTGCAAACATAATCGCTTAAAGCCTTGATCTCTGCTGAACAGTTGATGTAAGAGATCACCACATGATCTGGATATCTTGCCTTAAAGCGAGCAAATAAGTCAGGAGGGCAAGCATCTGCCAGTGAACATCCGGCCTTAAGATCCGGCAACAAAACTTTTTTCTGCGGAGAAAGAATCTTAGCTGTTTCAGCCATAAAATGAACTCCGGCAAAAACAATGATGTCAGCATCTGTTTTTGCCGCTTGTTGTGACAAGCCAAGGCTGTCCCCGATATAATCTGCTATATCCTGAATATCAGGTTCCTGATAATAGTGGGCTATAACTACGGCATTCTTTTCCCTCTTTAACCGTTCAATTTCTTCAAATAAATCTAACTCAGGATTTATATCAAGATCAAGAAAGCCTTTTTCTTCTAATTTTTCTTCAGCTTCCACTAACAATGTCTCCACCTTAATTATTTTAATGTATTTAAAAGATTTATTGTTACAGGTTATTAGCTGTGTGAATTAGTGTACAATCAATCAACTTAACCATAGGAATTCAGTTTATCAATATCGAATCCACAGGCAAAGTTACCCAATCCACATTGAACAACCATGACCATCAGCATGTTCCGTGGTTGCTAACATCTTCTGATTTAAATAACATGGGGACAACTTCTTCATAAGTTGTAAAGATACCGTCTGTTGTTGCAGTTGAGAAGTGCAAGATTTGTATTGCAGTTGCCAACACTTATTGCGCATTTAAGCTCCAATTGCTTCGAAAAGAAATTGTAAACAAGATATCAACGCAACATTTGCCAAAAATTATCCCCGAATGTGAAGAAGTAAATCTTTAACATTGAAAGCATGTTATACTATAGTTCAGCTAATTCAAAGAATGTTGGTATCTGCACAATTATTAACTTTAAAACATGCTGTACTTTCCTTTACAGGATTCTATTGAATTACTTCGCAGACTTACTTTTCGTAAAGTGTGGAATGGCATAAAAGTATTCAGCTCTTATCATTATTCCAGGCTATCAGGAAAGGCAACCCAATGGGGACTTCCTATAGCCGTCTCTTTGGAACCAACAACTTCATGCAACCTTCGTTGTCCGGAATGCCCTAGTGGATTAAGATCATTCACCCGTGATAGGGGAATGCTGCAGGAAGATTTGTTTAGAAGAACTATTGAGACATTGCATAAAGAGCTGTGGTATCTCACATTCTATTTTCAGGGCGAGCCCTATCTTCATCCCAAATTTTTAGAGATGGTGAATTTCGCTTCTCAAAAAGGAATTTATACTGCAACATCCACCAACGGCCATTATCTAAATGATGAGAAGGCAAAAATGACAGTCCTTTCCGGCCTCAGCCGCCTTATTATTTCTTTGGATGGAATAAAGCAGGAAACGTATGAATTGTATCGAAAAGGGGGGAACCTTGAAAAAGTAATTGAAGGAATACAAAATATTATAAGATGGAAGCGTGAGCTAAAATCAAAAACACCTAAACTTATATTGCAATTTTTAATATTTAAGCACAATGAGACTGAAATGTCACAGGTAATAGAGTTTGGAAGGAAACTTGGTGTCGACGAAGTACGGTTTAAAACTGCTCAGGTCTATGACTATGATAGAGGAAATACATTAATTCCCCAAAATGAAAAATTTTCACGTTACCACAAACAAGATGATGGAAGGTATGCCGTAAAAAACCCTCTGCCTAATCATTGCTGGAAACTGTGGCATTCATGTGTTATCACATGGGACGGAAAAGTTGTTCCATGTTGCTTTGATAAAGATGCAAAGCACAGGCTTGGTAATCTTCAAACCGAATCTTTTAAGCAGGTTTGGAAAAGTAATGCCTATCGGCAGTTTAGAAGTTCAGTGCTGAGATCAAGAAAAGAGGTAGATATATGCACCAATTGTACAGAGGGTTTAACGTTATAGGGAGATCATTCTGCCAGAGGAAATTATCGGGGCTAAGCCATAGCTTACGGATTGATAATCATGGATACTGTTAAATCTCAGCCGTCCAAAATCATGGACTAAATAAGCATATTTAAAGAAATTAAAATCTCTGTTGTACTCCTCGACTCGTTATTACAATGCCATCTTTGAAAGCAGAAAGGCACATAAAAATCCAATGACAGTTATAAGTCCTGCATAGTTGTGTGCTATCGCAAATGCTTCAGGTATCATCGTATCAGAAAGCATAGCAAGAATAGCGCCTGCAGCTACGGCTGTAGTAGCGGCAATTACATCGGCGCTAAAGTGGTCAAAGATGATGAATCCGCTTAGAGACGCAATGCCCGAAATGAGGGCTATAACCAACCATATAGAAAAAATGTAACGTGCGGAGCGATTGGCTTTCTTCATGCCTGCAGCACTGGAGAGTCCTTCTGGAATGTTGGAAAGAAAAATAGCAATGACCGCTACAAGACTTACCGCACCTCCTTCAATCATGCTGACTCCTATTACAATAGCTTCGGGGATACCGTCGAGCAACGCCCCCATCGCGATAGCCGTACCATTATTATCTTTTTCCTTCTCCAATTTTTGGTGATTGCCGGAGCGCTTACGGTGCCTCGCCCCTGCTTTCGACAATATGACGTTTGCCAGGGTGTAGATTAAAGCGCCGCTTATAAATCCGATAGATGTAGAGTCAAAGCCTCCTTTTTTATATGCTTCATCCATAAGGTCGAAGGATAAGGCAGAGATCAATACACCGCTGCCAAAAGCCATGATAGCAGCCACCCACCTTTGCGGTATTTTGAAATAATAGCCTATTACCGCACCTATAATAAGCGCAGACCCTGAAAGCAAACCCCAAAATCCTGCTATAAGCCACAAAGGAAACATTGTAAATGCTTTTAGAATATTTCAAATAACGGATAAATATTTTTTATAGTGAAATATGAAAGATTCGTGGAAAAAGTTACGTATATGTCCTTGCAAAACGATACACATTAAAACCTTTATCTGAAACAAGAGTAGAGATGTCCTTCAGCAGCTTCTCCTTATTTATATCTTTCATCTTTTCTTTTTGAATAATGCGCCAGCATTTTTCAGCGAGTAAATAAGGCCTGCGTAAATTGGAGATATCGGTTTGCTGGTGGCGTTGAATTTGGGTAAGAAGTTCTGTGATGCCCTCATTTTCTGGAACAATTGTTTTAACTACAGGAATCTGCCATTCACGGGTCATGTGGGATGCTGATAAAGATTTTAAATTTTTTGCAAACCGGTCAGCGTCCACATGGTCGGACTTATTAACCACAAAAATATCCGCAATCTCCATCAACCCGGCTTTCATAGTTTGTATTTCATCACCCGCTTCAGGAACCATCACTACAATCGTTGTGTCTGCCAGACCTGCAATCTCCACCTCAGATTGCCCAACACCTACTGTTTCAATAAAGATATAATCGAAAGGAAAGACTCGCATTACATCAGTTATTTCCATAATTTTATCTGACAACCCACCGAGAGAACCTCTTGTAGCGATAGAGCGTATAAACACATTTGAATTATTAAAATGTTCAGATAGCCTGATGCGGTCACCTAAAAGCGAACCGAAATTAAAGGGTGAAGATGGGTCTACAGCAATAACCCCGATCTTGCTTTTCTGCTTTAACAGATTAATTAGCGAGTTTACAAGAGAGCTTTTTCCTGCTCCCGGGGGGCCGGTGATACCAATAACGGGTGTGTTGAGGACGTTGCTTTTTTCAAGTAGAGAGATGCTTCCGGTAATTTCGTTCTCTACTAAGGTAATTGCCCGTGCAAGCGCTTTTACGTCACCTTGCTGAAGGTTTTTTAGAATTTCAGATATAGAAGCCATGCAGGCAATTAGCTACCAGCAATGCCTGAAATGCGGGACTTAATTTGTTCTATTAATTGAGGAGGAACGTGGTGGCGGCAGAGTTTTTCGGTAAGAAATTTTTTAAAAGATTTTTCAATCTCATATTTTTCGAGACAGGGGGAGCATTGATTGATATGCACTAAGAAAGCTTTTTCTTCAGCTTGTGTAAGTTCTCCGTCCAAGGCCATCATCACATGCCTCAGTGTCTCCTTACAATCATACATGTTTCCCTGCTTCTTTAATTTGAAGCCAAGGGTTTCAGCGATTTTCTTTATACCCCATTTGTTTTGCATATTCCCGTAATTTTTCTTTCATCAGGTTACGTGCACGGTGAAGGCGTGAACGAACTGTGCCAATTGGTATATCAATAATTTTTGCAATTTCCTCATAAGTAAATCCTTCAACGTCACATAACAGTATTACTGTTCTGAAATCTACGGGTAATTCATTCACCGCCTTTGTTACTTCATCGCCAATCAGACCTTTAAAAAGATCATCCCGAAGGTCTAATTCACCAACCTGTGCGCCATCATCAGTTTCCTGATAGGTAAGGAAATCCTCATAGTCAACCTCATTCGGTAAGCGGGTTTTTCGGCGATATTCATTTATAAAGCCGTTCTTGAGAATTTTGAACAACCATGCCTTAGCATTCGTTCCGCGCTCATAAGAATTGATGAAGCGGTAAGCCTTTAAAAAGGTATCCTGAACAAGGTCATTTGCATCTTCTTCATTATATGTAAGATGAAAAGCGAAGTTGTACAATGCCTCCACCTGCGGAAGAAATTCCTTTTCAAACAGTTGGTCGTTGCTTTTTTTTATGATGTCTGCCTCTTCAGCCACGCGATAAAAATAACTGTTTATATATTTCTATGAAAGTTAATAGCGTTTACCTTTGAAGCCATGCATTATTGAAGCAGCAAGTGTTGAAGAAGGGATACTTGAAAGCCATACCATTTCTTGCTCTTGCCGCAGCCATTGCAGGCATGTTTGTCGCGCGAGCCATTGTGAGCATTAGCATGATTGTAATGGTTATCTATGCATTGATTTTTACTGATCCGAGAAAAACCTTTACTTCATTTTTCAAGGATCCGATACTGGTAGCTCTGTCGCTGATATTTTTTGGGTATCTATTCAGCAGTCTTTACTCAACTGAAGATCATGGTTATCTTATGGAAAGGCTGCGGCTTAAGTTGCCATTTCTCGCTTTACCAGTTGCCTTTGCTTCTTTAAATAAAAAGATTTCCCAGCCCGTCTTTTATAGCCTGCTTTATTTCTTTTTAATAATTGTTTCAGCTACCACCATAATCGTTATTATTAAATATGCTGCGGACTTCACAGAAATCAACATTGCCTATGTACAGGGCAGGGTTATGGACACTCCTTTCAACCATATCCGTTATTCGCTTATGGTTTCGTTTGCCATATTTATTGCCTATTACCTATTTGGATTAAAATTCTTTCTGCGTTATCCATGGGAGCGGTGGCTCATTGCTGGTTTAGGATTTTACTTAATGTGTTTTCTACATTTACTTGCCGTAAGGAGCGGCCTGGTAGCATTTTATTTGTGCGTGTTTTACTTAATCTTTAATCATATTTTTAGAAGAAGGCAATTAAAGACTGCTCTGTGTCTTTCCACTATTGTGCTAGTGTTACCTATTTTAGCATATGTGATGCTGCCTTCTGTTAAAGCGAAGATAACGTATATGAAATATGACTTAGACCAGCTTCTCTTATTCAGGAATGCTTCCGGGTTCTCTGATGGAGGGCGTATTATTTCAATTAAGGAAGGTATGGCAATTTTTAAAGAAAACTTTATTTTCGGAACAGGCGTTGGTGATCTGAAGCACGAAATGAGTGAGAAACTGAAAGAAGCTCCGGAAGATCCGCCTGATAATCTTTTACCCCATAACCAGTTTGTTTTTGTTGCGGCAGGTACTGGAATTGCGGGGCTGTTAATTTTTTGCCTGGGTATCTTCTTGCCATTATTTAATCGTAAAAATCTGGGCAACATTCTTTTTATATGCTTTTACATCATTGTACTCTCCTCTTTTTTTACTGAAGCTACCGTGGAAGAACAGATGGGTACAGCCTTTTATCTGCTTTTTCTATTGCTGATGCATGGTTATATTCAATCAGAGAATTCATGACACTGCTTTCGGTGGTGATCATCACATTTAATGAAGAAAGGAATATTACTAATTGTCTGAAATCTGTTAAACCTGTAGCAGATGAGATAGTGGTGGTAGATTCCTTTTCCACAGACAATACGAAACTCATTTGCAGCAACTACAACGTACGCTTCTTTGAACATTCTTTTAAAGGTCATATAGAGCAGAAAAATTTCGCCCTTGCGCGAGCAAGTCACCCGCATGTGCTTTCACTCGATGCTGATGAATGTCTATCTCCTGAATTACAGAAGTCTATATTGGCGGTAAAGAGCAAGTGGGAAAAAACAGGATACTTGATGAACCGTCTTAATAATTTCTGCGGAAGATGGCTTAGGCACGGCGGATGGTATCCTGATCGTAAGCTGCGGTTGTTTGACCGCGGGAAAGGAGAATGGGGAGGTACCAATCCTCACGATAAATTCATAATGGTTCACGGATCATCCATTGGATTTTTGAATGGCGACATCCTGCATTACTCAGCTGAAACTGAGGAGCAATATGTAAAAAAAATGGAACGCTATACAAATATCGCTGCTCAAGCCTTATTCGCTCAGCGTAAGAGGACTAACTTAATGGAAATTTATATTAAGACAGTCGCTACGTTCATTCGCAACTATATACTCTTGCTTGGATTTTTAGACGGTTACATCGGATGGCATGTATGCCGGTTAGCCGCAAGGTACAACTACCTCAAATATTCAAAGCTGCTGGTGCTTCAACGTAAAAATTGATGCATATTCTTCACCTCAATTCTGAAAGTACCTGGCGTGGTGGCGAGCAACAACTTGCCTATTTAATAGAGGAACTGCAGAAAAACGGTTGTTCTTCCGTTGTAGCTGTAAAGAAAAAGTCTGCCTTGGAGACATATTGTATCGCAAATCGTCTTAATCATTTTCCTTTGCCGTTTGCCGGAGAATGGGATTTAAAGACAGCGTCATTTATTAAAAAAATTAGCATAGAGAAATCTGTCAATATTGTTCACGCTCACACAGCCCATTCACATACCCTGGCGGTGCTTGGATCGTTCTTGGGGAATAACATACCAATTGTTGTTTCAAGGCGAGTGGATTTTCCAATAAATAATCTCCTATCAGGATTGAAGTATAACTACAAGGGCACTAAAAAAATAATATGTGTTAGTGAGTTGATTGGAAAAGTCATAACTCCTCAATTAAAAAATCCAGGAAGAGTCATCACCATCTATGATGGGATAGATCTGCAGCGCTGCCATAAAAGTGATAGAAATTATCTAAGAAGGGAATTTTTAATTTCAGATGAAGAATATGTTATTGGAAACATAGCCGCTCTCGCTCCTCATAAAGATTATTTGACATTTCTCGAGGCCGCAAAGTTGATTGCTGATGCTGTTCCATGTCGCTTCCTGATTGTGGGAGAAGGAAAATTGCGCCACCAAATTGAAGCTCGTGTAAATCAGTTAAAGCTGAACAAAAAGGTTATAATGACTGGCTTTCGAAAAGATATTGAAAGGATTCTTCCTGGGTTTGATGTTTTATTATTCACATCAGAGAAGGAGGGATTGGGATCTACGGTGCTTGATGCGATGGCATGTGAGGTGCCAGTGGTGGCTACCATGGCGGGCGGTATTCCTGAAATTATTAAACATGAAAATACCGGAATGCTTGCTAACGTGAAGGATGCTCCACAGTTAGCAGCTTATGTTTTGAGATTGCTCAAAGACATGACCTTTCGCAATTCCATTATAAAGAACGCAAAGCAACACGTGATTTATTTTTCGAAAGAAGCAATGGCAGAAAAGACAAGGAAAGTTTACGAAGAAATAATTTGCGCTAAATAAACTTAACCAGCTTCGAAAAGATCAAGTTGTTATTTAACCAGGCTACTGCTGTCAGTTTGAGCACCGGGAAGCATTGTGTCCATCAATTCTGTACTTGTGCCATTTCTATTTCCGGTGTTATCCGCTGGTTCTACATTAGTACTATCTATTGAGGAACTCTTCGCATTATCGGACTCATCGGTAGCCGAATTGTTATACGAACATCCATATAGCATTGCTAAAATTAGAACTGCAACTTGCAGATTCTTTGTGTTCCACATATACAAATTTTTTAAGGGTGAAATGCCTTTACCTAATTATTATCGCTAAAAGATTTATTTCTCTGCCTCTAGTTTTTGCCTAATCTGCTCGAGAGAAGCTGAGCCTTCTGCGGTTAATTCGCTGATATTGAAAGTGTCTATTCCGTCCCAATATTCATCATCCTCTTCTTCGCTATCAGAGATGCTTCTTCTGAATTCTTTTCCTTTCGGAGAAAGAAATATACTAATTAAGGTTCCGATTGCAATGCTGCCAAGAAAAAACAAGAAAGGATGTTTGCGCATTTACTATTAAATTGTGAGTGTTAAGTTAAGAATAGATTCGATTCATTATAAAATATTATACCTAAAGTTAAATTCGTTGCGCAGTAATAATTTATGAATGGGGATGGTTGAACTATTCAACTTTGAACTTCAATATAAAGACACTTTGATGTGGATTTGTTTGCAAGGTAGAGGGAATAAATTCTACGTGTAATTAGCTTAATGAATGAAGTATTAAAGTGAGGAGGCAGCATATTAAACATGCATTAGCTCTCCTTATAATTGTAAATCGTTGATCTCAGAGAACAAGGAATAAAGGTAATTCGCAACCGACACAGAGGGAGATAGATTGATGGAGCATTTCTCCTGGTCTCATTATTATGACTATTTCAAGGAAAGGTTATTTTTACGCCGCAATTCAGTCATTCGATTTTCATTTGGGATAAATCTATGAGGATGGTCTTTCTTTGTTTTTAAAAATAGAAATCAAACTGCATGAAACAGATTAAAATACTTTTGGAGGAACTCATTGAAACTTGCTCCACATATATTCAAGCCCGGATGAGACTGACGGTTTTACAACTGTCAGAAAAGACTTCAAAGATTGCATCAGATTTTCTTACTATAATTATTTTAATAATATTATTTCTGTTTGCCTTTATTATGCTAAATATAGGCTTAGCAAAATGGATTTCTCATGGGCTGAATAATGAATGGGGAGGATTCTTCATCATAGGAGGTTTTTATGTGTTATTGGGAATTCTTCTTATGGTTATGAAGGAGAAGCTGATCCGCATTCCACTTCTCAACGCTATCATAAAGTCTTTTTTCACTGTTGAAAAGAAAGCTGAGGATAAGGTTATAGACGTTGAACAATCGCTTGTAAGTAAGCTCGATTCAGATTCAAGTAAAAAAAAAATGAGTTAAACTCATTAACCCCCGAAACCATTACAACCAACCATAACACAGAACATTCAGATCCGACTCCAGAAAATAATAAGACCTCGAAAAAGGGGTCGAAATTCCGGTTAAAGGATTTTTTCCCCTTGCTTAAGAAAACATTTAAAGAGTGGTTGGCGATCGATCCAGTTACTCAGGGCTCAACTCTGGCCTATTACTCCATTATTTCCTTGCCTTCTCTATTGGTAATGGTAGTTGCTTTCGCCAGCTATAAGTTAGGAAGAGAGGCTGTTACGGGGCAACTTTCTAAGCAGATTGGCGGTATGATGGGGTCTGAGACTGCAAAGCAAATTGAAGGTATGATTGCTAAAGCGGCTAATGATGATGAAAAATCAATCTGGGCTAGCATCATCGCACTCGTTTTTCTAATCCTTACTGCAACGGGAGTTTTTGTACAGCTGCAGAAAACCTTGAATCTTATTTGGGAAGTAAAGCCTAAAACAAAAGGTAAATTCTTAACACTTATTAAGATAAGGCTGATGTCATTCGGCTTAATATTGTCAATAGGATTCTTGCTCTTAATTTCACTCGTAATCACTACTGCCATTACAGTAGTGGGTGACTGGATGAGCTCCAAAATACCGGGGGTGGCTGTAGTCCTTCTGCAGATCGCAAATTTCATTATCTCATTGGGATTAATAACTGTTCTGTTTGCCCTTCTGTTTAAGTTTCTGCCTGATGTTAAAATAAAGTGGAGAAGCGTATGGACGGGTGCCTTGATTACTTCACTTCTGTTTACCATAGGCAAAATGGCTCTCGGATTATATTTTGCCAAGTTTCCCCCTTCATCTGCTTATGGAGCTGCTGGGTCATTAGTCTTAATTATGGTTTGGATCTCTTATTCATCTCTGATCCTTTTTTTTGGAGCTGAGTTTACACACCAATATTCATTAGCCAGAGGGTTAGAAGCACTTCCTTCTGAGCATGCAGAAACTTCGGAGGAAACTCAAAAACTTAAAGCCGTAAAAAAGAAATAATCTATGTATTATGCTTCGTTTATTCTGAAACAACGATTTTGTCAGCATTATCTCATTTAGTGTAATAGCATTTTTAAACGCATAGCCGTTAATATCATTATTAAAGAAAGCCCATACCTGATGCTTATCTGCGATCCATTCGGCAAATTGAGAAGCATAGTTTCTTAACATTTCATTCGTATAATCTGAAGCATATAACTCTGCAGGTCGATGAAAACGATAATAGATATCTTTTGCAGTAATGGCTTCAAAAAAGGAAACCGGCCGCCTGATTGCGAGATCACCAGAGCAATCTGGTACTTCCTCATTAAATCTAAGCTCTCACCTGAAAACCAGCTCACATCACGTGCCTCCAGAGCAAAGCGATGCTGCTTGTAAGTTGAACTTAGCACCTTATAAAAATTTTCTGTCTTTTTCCGGACGAAATTTAACAGTATGGGGAGCTGCACCAACACCGGCCCCAATTTCTTCCGGATGGGGTCAAAGACCTCAAAAAACAATTGTAATGCTTCTTCCGAGTTCAACAGCTTTTTATTATGAGTGATCGTACGGCTAAACTTGGGAGCTCCAACCAGATGTTCCAATATGATATTGCTTAGTCATAAAGATGTGATGTCTTATAAAAAGGAGGAGGCTTATTCAGTTTTGAGGAGGTTTCTTCGGATTTGATTGTAAAAAGTCTCTTAAATTTAAAAAGAAAGACATTATAGTTTTAAAAAATTATCATCTGCATTGTTCGTTCTTGGAGAACAATTTGCTAACAAGTCATAATTTCCCCAAATTATTCAATGGCAGTACAGTTGAAGCGTATCGTTGTCACGGTTTCTAAGGTATTCCTTTGGATCATTTTATCTCTCATTCTGCTGCTGATTGCAATCATCATTGCAATTCAAATACCTGCTGTTCAAAATTTTGTAACACAGAAGGCGGTACATTTTGTATCTGACAAAACGCATACTAAAGTAACGCTTGGGCATATCAATATTGGTTTTCCAAAGTCCATTGTGCTGAAAGATTTATTTCTGGAAGACCTGAAGCATGATACCCTCCTTTATAGTCACAGGTTATCTGTAGACATAGACATGTTTAAGATTCTCTCTCATAAAATAGAGTTCAACCAAATAGAAATTGAACAATTGACGGCGCATATCACCCGCTCTATGCCTGACAGCAGCTTCAATTTCGATTTTCTTATGGCGGCATTTGGCGCGGGCGATACCACAGCGAAAACAGAACCTGATACTTCAAAGTCACCCTGGAAGATTGCACTCAAAGGAATTGATCTTAAGAAGATTCACTTCACCTTCGCGGATGAAACGGCGGGCAGCACCATGCGGTTTAGTATTGGGAGATTCAACACTCAATTTAAAGATTTTGATCTGGATGAAAAACGGTTTCATATTAAAAACATTAATGTAGATCATACCACAGCTTCAATTGTACAAACACAAGCTGCTGTTTCTTCTGATACTGCATCTGAGTCAGGTGAAATACTCTATGATATAGATGTTAAAGACGTTAATCTTTCCACTCTCAATGTTCTATTTCAAACTCCAGTGCAAAAATTGGTCATACAGGTTGATAAGGCTGGAATTTCTGCCAACAAAATTGATTTGCCTGGTCAGCAGATCAGCTTAAAGAAATTTAATCTTTCGAACAGCAGTATTGATTTTGCAATCAACAAGTATATTACTGCTGACACAGTTGCTGCGATTGCAAAAGAGGCCGTATCGGAAGATTCTTCAGAACAGCAAACAAAACCCTGGAAAGTGACTCTTGAGAATCTTGAGCTTAAGGGAAACACTTTTGCTTTTAATAATGCAAACACAGAAATTAAAAAATCAGGGATAGATTTCAGTCACCTGTTACTTTCCAAAATTGAAGCCGATGTAAAAGATATTCTCTACGATGGGAATAATATTGCTGCTGACATAAATGAACTGAAAGGAAGCGAGCAGAGCGGCTTTGAACTAAAGCATCTGAAAACAAAAATTACTTACGATTCAATACATGCTGAACTTGCAAACCTTGATCTTGAAACCGGAAACAGCCACATTAAAAAATATATCGCTATAGCATACCCTTCAATAGAAACTATTGCAGATTCTATCGCAAGCCTTACAGTAAATGCCGACCTCGATCATATCGTGATAGGATTCAGAGACCTATTATTATTACAGCCAGAGCTGGAAAAGCAATTAAATGATGCTGGTTTCCTTGCACCGTCAATTCATCTTAATGCAAAAATAAATGGTACTGTGAAAGACCTTCACATCCCACTTTTTGAGCTTACAGCAGGCAATAATACAGCGCTTATATTGAATGGGAATGTAAAAGGATTGCCTGAAGCATCTAACGCTTATTTTGATCTGAATTTGAAAAAATTTACAACCACAAAGGCAGATCTTCAACTACTTGTAAAGCAGGGAATGCTACCGGCCAGCATCGAAGTACCAGGAATGGTGGCTGTTTCAGGATTTTTTAAAGGATATATGAAAGATTTTGATGGAAAGGCAGATATCACATCATCTTTCGGAAATGCGCAGGCAAAAGTTACTATGAGTAAGCGCGAAACTTATAATGCATCAGTAATCGTTGACCATTTTGATTTAGGAAAACTTCTCCGTCAGCCTGAAACTCTCGGACCGGTAACTATGAGGGCGAATGTAATTGGTTCAGGTTTATCAGTTGAAACCATGAAAGGAAAAGCTGATGTGGAAGTACAGCAGGCAGTATTAAAGAATTATAATTACCACAACATCTCTGTTAATGGAGATTTTACAGCTACACAGTTTGACGGCAATGCTGCCGTTGATGATTCGAACATAGCACTAACCTTTAATGGCTTGCTTAATTTCGATACGCTGCAACCCTATTATAAAGCAACCCTCGATGTTAAGGGAATTGATCTTCAGGCATTACATTTTATGGAGCAGGACCTTCGCGTAAGCGGATTGTTTAAGGCTGATATAAGAGGCCGTGATTTGAATGACCTCAACGGAACAGTAGATCTAAGAAAAGTAGCTTTAACTAAGAATGATAGTGTCTACGTAATAGATTCATTGCTGTTCGTCTCGCTTTCAGAAACTTCGAACAAAAGTATTGATATCAATTCGCCTTTCATGAAAGGGAATTTTAAAGGCAACATTGGTGTGGCGGATCTTGCATCAGCATTGAAGGAACATCTTAACCGTTATATTAAACTTGGCGATACTACAATTAAACCGCAGAGCAAGGCCCAGAACTTTACCTTTGATCTTCAACTCAAAGATGCTGATCTCTATTCTGTATTAGTACCCGGATTAAAAAAGTTTATTCCAGGCAAGATCAGTGGAAATTTTGATAGTGAATCTCATGTACTGAATCTCAGCATCAACATTCCGAAAGTAATATACAATACTCTTGACGTTGATAGCTTCAATCTTAATGTGACGTCAGATGCTGAAACTTTTAAATATGATGTAGCGCTTAATTCTGCCTCAAATGGAGACTACCGGATTCTGAATCCTGAAATAAAAGGAGAAGTTGAAAATGACACTGCCGGTATTCATCTTACAGTTGGCGATGCAAGCAATAATTTGAAATATGTTCTTGCTGGAAATTTAAGTAAGCAGGAAGAGGACTGGCGGTTTCGCCTTCTTACTGACAGCACTATGTTAAATTATAAAACATGGGAAGTTGCGCCCGATAACTATGTTTTGGTTGGGAAAAAGACCTTGTATGCTAACAATGTTTCACTGTCAAGCGGAGAAGAATCTGTAAAAGTGGCGACTACCGGACAAGAAAAAAACGCACCTCTGGAAGTTTCTTTTAAAAATTTTAATATCAGGGAGCTTACTGATATTATTGATGCCAATGAAGTTTTAGCTGCAGGCTTAATGAATGGCACAGTGTTATTAAAGAATCTTCAGGAAACACCAGCATTTAACGCTGACCTCTTGATAAATGATTTCAGCTTTAAACAAGATACTCTGGGTACTATTAAGCTTAAAGCAGATAATGAAACTGCAAACCGATATCGTGTTGAAATGAACTTGAATGGGCAAGGCAATGAGTTGTCAATAAATGGATTCTACGATGTTGTTCAAACAAAGAATGCGTTGAATTTTAAAGTAGATATTTCAAACATCAATCTTGCAACTTTGGAAGCTTTTGCCTTTGGACAGGTAACGGATCTCAAAGGTGCTTTAAAGGGAAATTTAAAACTTACCGGAGCCACCGCAGAGCCAATACTTAATGGTAACCTGAACTTTAAAGATGCAGGATTCAATGTTACTTATGTAAACAGCTATTATGAGCTTAAAGATGAAGAACTCGTTTTTAACAACAGTAAACTTACCTTTCCCAACTTTGCATTATCAGATCCGGAAGGCAATAAGGCGGTTGTCACAGGATGGGTTGAGCCTGATCCAAAGCAAACTGTGAGATTTGATCTTGCCGTAGACACTAAAAATTTCCTGGCCATCAATTCATCTAAAAGCGATTCAGGTCAGTTTCATGGAAGGGCAATTCTCGACAGCTACACTAAAATAACCGGAACTAAGGATTTCACAAAGATCAGTTCAAACTTAAAGCTCGATGACGGCTCTGCCTTATCAATTACCCGCCCGAAAGAACAAATTAAGAATATTGAAAGCAGGGGGGTTGTGATCTTTGTAGACCGGATTGATTCTCTACATCGGATCATGACGCACATAAAACGAGATACAGCCACTATTACTGCTTCTGAATTTAAAGGGATGGATATATCCGCAAATATTGAGATAAACAGAAACTCCTCCCTTGCCATAGTTATAGATCCAGTCTCAGGTGATTCATTACAATTGAGAGGAGATGCTACTTTAAGTTTTTCACTTGATCCTAGCGGAAAAACAAGCCTTACAGGACGATATGAAATTTCTGAAGGCTCATACCGCCTCACCTTCTACGATCTGATAAAAAGAAACTTTATCTTCAAAGAAGGATTTATCAACTGGAATGGGGATCCCATGGAAGCAGATATTGACCTTACGGCTCTTTATGAAGTGCGCACTTCGCCCATTGACCTCGTGGCTGACCAGCTTACAGACGATCAGTCTAAAAATTCAGCCCAACAACAACTGCCCTTCCAGTTATATATGTATATGAAGGGAGAACTGCTGAAACCTGACATAACTTTTTCGCTTGATCTGCCTGCTAACGAAAGAGGGGCCTTGGATGGATCGGTTTATGCGAAGCTAAATCAATTAAATGAAAATGAATCAGATCTTAATAAGCAGGTTTTTGCTTTGCTGCTTTTGAATCGTTTTGTTGGTGAAGATCCCTTGCAATCGTCTAAAGAAAATAGTGCAGAAAACGTAGCCCGAAACAGTGTCAGTCAATTACTCAGTCAGCAGCTCAACCGTTTTGCCGGAAACTATATAAAAGGAGTTCAGCTTAATGTGAATCTTCAATCATATGAAGACTATTCTACAGGCCAGGCTGAAGGCAGAACTGAGCTTGAGTTGGGCGTATCTAAGCAGTTGCTAAATAACCGGCTGAATGTACAGGTAGGCGGAAACATAGATCTTGAGGGTGAAAAAGCAAAGCAGAACACCCTTAGCAATATTGCCGGAGATGTATCGGGTGAATATAAACTTATCCCTGAAGGAACTTATAGGTTGCGTTTTTATCGCCGCAGCGATTATGACATTTTGCAGGGAGAGATCATTGAAACGGCCTTCGGCCTTGTCTTCACTCGTGATTACGACCTCACTCGGGAATTATTTAAGCGGGACAAAAAAAAGGAGGATAAAAAAACAGCATCCGACAACAGCACAGTAAAACCACCGACTGAGAAATGAGGAGTCCTATTTTTCTTTTGATGCTGTATGTTGCTTTAATTGCTGGCGGTTGTTCCGGAACAAAGCATCTTCCTGAAGGAGAAAAATTATACACTGGTGCAGAAGTGAAGTTTACAAAAGAAGGAGATGTGCCTAAAACAAAAGCCTTGCAGGGGGAGGTTGAAAATGTAATTGTTCCAAAACCAAATAGCACAATCTTCGGCATCTTCAGGCCTAAGCTTTGGTTTTATATGGTAACAGATACACCAAAAGGAAAAGGGCTGCGCTATTTTGTGAAGAATAAACTCGGAGAGCCCCCTGTGCTTATAAGGAAAGTTGATCCGGTAACCACCTCCTCACTTATTCAAAACCGCTTAGAAAATAATGGTTATTTTAGAACAGACGTAAGCTATGAGAAAGAGGAAAAACCAAAAACAGCAAAAATCATTTACACCGCCGCTTTGCATGCACCATATCGGATTGATTCCATCAGCTTTCCGCCCAATGTGACTGCTCTGACTTCAAAAATATCAGAAGTATCATTCAAGACCTTAGTTAAGAGAGGAGAAATCTATAATCTTAATGTGCTTAAAGCTGAGCGTGAGAGAATTGACATCTATTTAAAAGATGAAGGGTTTTTTTATTTTAACCCTGACTATCTGGAATTTTATGCCGACACCTTTTCAGGAAACAGGAAAGTGAACCTCTCACTTGTACTTAAGGAAGATGTTCCACCTAAAGCAGTGTTGCGCTACCACATGGGCGATATTTTTATAGATCCAAAATTTACTTTAGACAAAGACACAACTCATGTTGTAGTAGATACCTTAAATATAGAAGGCAAATATTACCTCAATACCGACAACACCTTTAATCCAAAAACTATAACACAGTCTGTATTTTTTGATCGGAATGATTACTATACCCGGCGTAATCACGACATCACTCTAAGACGTTTAATGGGATTAGGCATTTTCAAATTTGTGAATATAGAGTTTGAAGATGAAATAACTTTAGATAGCGCCCTTCTGCACGCTTCAGTCTATCTGACACCGCTCCGTAAAAAATCATTGCGTGCTGAGCTGCTCGGAATTTCAAAGTCAACCAATTATGCAGGGCCTGGACTTGACATGAGCTATAGAAACCGAAATTTTCTGAGAGGTTCTGAGTTATTCATTCTTTCAGGAGAAGTCGGATTAGAATCGCAGGTAAGCGGGCATATAGCCGGACAACCCTCTCTTGGCTCATTTGCTGTAAGTGGTAAGGCACAATTATTTGTACCAAAATTCATTGTTCCGTTCTATCGCATCAATAATGTTTCAAGCTATTATGTTCCTAAAACGAAGTTTGAACTGAATGCAGAAAAAATAATTCACCCGCAATATTTCACATTGAATTCACTTGAATTTACCTATGGTTATAACTGGAAAGAGGGAGATACTAAAGAACATGAATTGGACCCTGTTGCAATCAACTATGTGAATGTAACCAATACCCAGCTGGCTTTCGACACTTTGCTCCTTCTGAATCCTTTTTTAAGGAAAAACTTCGAAAAGCAATTTATACTTGGTCTGCAGTACAGCTATACATTCAATAATCAAGTGGTAAAAAGATTGGGGCATCAGTATTATTTTCGAGGAACTACTGATTTTTCAGGAAATCTTTTTAGTCTGATCAACAACACTTTCAATCAGCAAAAAACGGATCCTGAAAACCCTGTTAAGCTATTCAATCTGCCTTATTCACAATATTCAAGGTTTGATGTAGATGGCCGTTATTATTATGTGTTCGATAAGAATAACAAAATTGCAACACGACTTAAAGCAGGTATAGGAATTCCATACGGTAATTCTGATGCACTTCCATATATCAAACAATTTTTTATTGGAGGCAGCAACAGCATTCGTGCATTTCGCTCGCGCACAATAGGCCCGGGAACGTATCCACCACCTCCGGATAGCACCATTACTTTTTTTGAGCAGGCTGGTGACATGCGCCTTGAGGGCAGCGCAGAATATAGGTTTAATATAATAAGTATTTTGAAAGGGGCACTTTTTGTGGATGCAGGAAACATCTGGTTGCTGCATAACGATACGTTACGGCCCGGCGGTGTTTTCGAAAAAGATTTTCTTAGCGAGGTCGCAGTAGGAACCGGATTTGGAATTCGTGCTGATGCAAATTTTTTCGTGCTACGGCTCGATCTTGCTATGCCAATCCGAAAGCCCTGGCTTCAGCCGGGAGACCGCTGGGTGTTTGATCAAATTAGTTTTGGAAATTCTGATTGGCGAAAAGAAAACCTGGTGCTAAATATAGCAATAGGTTATCCTTTTTAATAAGGAGGTGAATAGTCTGCTTAATACTTATTTATTACAATAAACTTTCCGCGGAATCTTTTTTCACCTGACATCTTCACTTCATAGAAATATATTCCATTTTCTAAAGTACTTATGTTAATAGGAAGGTGAAATGTTCCCTGTTCCAATGGTAAACTAAGGGCTGCACTGCCAAGCAGATCATGGATGATTATATAAGATGGCTGATTGAGTGAATAGTATATACCTGCTAATCCGTTGGGTGATATTGTTTCCCATCGGAAATATTCACCTTTGGATACAGGATAAATTTGAGTGGCTACAGAAGTATCAGAAGTATATTCCCACCAGTCGTTATAATAATCAGTTGCTCCGGCTTCTCCTAAGCCAGCATAACCCTTATTTGATATTTTTAATCCGATGCCATAGGCTCGTGGTGCGCCCCCAAAATCTTCCATTTGTGTCCACACATCTGTCACTTGGTTCCATTCCCAAAAATCACTAAAGAAACTTATCTGATCGCTGCCACCTCCAATGTATCCTTTGTCTTTTAAGCCGAATCCAAAAGCAGCATCCTGGCCTGCTCCAGGATAATCAGCTCTTTGCGTCCAGGAGTCATTCTCAGGACTATATTCGTAAAAGTCATGATACAGTATATTAGCAAATGCGCCAATGCCTATGTAACCTTGATTAATGATTGAAAATGCAACACATTCATATCTTTCATCACCCGGGAAATCTGCTTTCTGAGTCCAGGTGTTAGTAACAGGATCAAATGCCCAGAAATCTTTCAGGTAACCGGTATCATTTGCTCCTGTGCCTACATAGCCTACGTTGTTTATTGAAAATCCAACGGCATATCTTCTTTCAACAGGTATATCTGCAACCTGCTGCCAACTGTTAGTTAATGGATCGTATTCCCAAAAATCTGAGGTATTGAATGTATTGTTTACATCATACCCTGTTCCCACATATCCCTTGTTTCCTATAGAAAAGGCAACCCCTGCAAAACGGGCTGTACCTCCGAAATCTGCTTTTTGGGTCCATACGTCGGCGACAGGATCATATTCCCAAAGGTCTTTATAAAAATTTCCGTTGTAACCCATTCCAACATATCCCTTTTCTCCAATTGAAAAAGCCATAGGGGAACGACGTGCAGCACCTCCAAAATCAGCTTTTTGAGTCCAAAATTGGGCAGTGGAAATACAGGTATAGAAACAAAGAAACAAATAGATAGTAGCGGCTTTCATGAAGAGTAATTTTATGAAATGTAAGGAAATTGAAATCATAACAACATGTCTGCACAATGGACTCTGAAAAGGTAGCAAATGTTGCCTGAGGAAAATATTAATTTCGGAGACTGTGATTTGAGTAGCTTAATCACACAAAATGGTAAGTGAAACTGTGCTCCTCACTCCTGCTTCACAAACTTGCGCACCTCACTCATTCCCGTTTTGTTATCTGTGATTTGAAGTGTGTAAAATCCATACGGTAAAGCAGTGGTGTTGATTTGTGCCTTTGTGTTTTGAATGTTTGTTGGTAGATCAATCATTTTCCCTTGCATATCAAATACAAAAATTGTGACGTCACTGGCAGGTATTGATATTTTTATGGAGAGTTCATTTTGAACAGGATTAGGGTATACCTCTGCAATTAAACTTTCATCGGCAAACATTCCACCCTCAGATTTTAGTAGTGGAGTAATGAACCTTGATTCCACAAAACTTTCTGATTCACTTATTGGCGATTTACTACAAACAGCTTTTACCTTCCATACATATTGTGTATTTGGTGTTAACCCAGTGATGGTCTTCTGATTATTTGTGGAATGAGTGATGGTCCAATCTGAAATACCGGGAGACTTATACCTTATTTGATAGCCAATGGCGTCGGACACAGCATCCCACTTCAGTTTAGCCGCTGTAGGGGCAACGTCAACCGTCGAGAGTGATGTTGGTGATGGACATTCACTGGCTATTTCGGGGAAAAGCTTCACTACCCAATAGTCACTGGAGCCGTTGCTCTCTTCCGTTTTATCTCCTGAATCTCCAGACCATGAATATCCACCCATTAGGAAACCACTATCATTAGTTTGAATAATCGAGAGCAGCCAATCAGTTGAATTACCGCCAATAGTCTTTTGCCATTCAATATAGCCTGAGCCATCCAGCTTCACTATCCAATAGTCATCATAACCTTTATTCACTTCGGTTTTATCTCCTGAAATGCCAGAAGTTGAAGAGCCTCCAAGAAAGTAATCTCCATCAAGAGTTTGAACTACTGAAAATAAAACATCTCCATAACTACCTCCAATAGTATTCTGCCATTCAATATTTCCTAGATCATTCAATTTCACCACCCAATAGTCATCATAACCTTGGCTTGCTTCAGTTTTATCTCCTGAATCTCCCGACCATGAACTGCCTCCCAGCAAGTACCCACCATCTTTAGTTTGTGTTATAGACTGTAGTTGATCAGCCTCATTACCTCCAATTGTATTCTGCCATTCTATGTTCCCGAAACTACTTAGCATTACCACCCAGTAATCATCACTTTTATTCATTTCGGTCTTATCCCCGGAGATGCCAGAAGATGAAGATCCCCCCACGAGGTAACCACCCCCCGCAGTTTGAATGACAGAGTGTACTTCATCTCTCGCATTACCTCCGATAGTATTCTGCCATTCTATTTCGCCTGAAAGATCCAGCTTTACAATCCAATAATCAAAATCACCTTGATTTGCTTCTGATTTATCTCCAGAAATGCCAGAAGTTGAATAGCCTCCAAGTAGATAACCGCCGTCTGTTGCTTGAATGATAGAGTATAATAAATCATCCTTACTACCACCAATGGTATTTTCCCATTCGATATTGCCTGAACTATTTAGCTTTACCACCCAATAATCAAAATCTCCCTGATTTGCTTCTGTTTTATCACCTGAAATGCCAGAAGTTGAAGAGCCTCCAAGCAGATAGCCGCCATCGACCGTTTCAACAGAACAGAAAAAAGTGTCGCTTTTATTACCACCAATTGTATTTTGCCACTCTATGTAACCAGAAACATCAAGCTTTATAACCCAGTAATCATTGAGACCCTGTTTAACTTCAGTTTTATCACCGGAAATTCCGGAAGATGAATAGCCTCCAAGCAGATAACCGCCATCATTGGTTTGAATAATCGACCGCAGGGCATCAAGCGAACCGCCGCCAATGGTATTTTGCCACTCAATCCCTGGCGCCGTTTGCGCTGTTGCAAGTGAAAATGAAAAGCAAAGAGCAATAAGTGAAAGTGCGTGTAGATATTTCATTGGAGAAAAGTTTTTATAAAGTTTAAATAAAATGTAAGAACCAATTTAGAAATCATAGCTGGCTGATAAGGATGCAATCGTATAAATTTATTGATTTTATTGATAAGTATTTTTCTAATGAATGTTATTAGTTTTCACTTGCACCAGATAAATTTCTGTGTGTTGGATTTCTTTATAAAAAATAAAATAAGTTCGAACCTTCTTAATG
>MWVT01000025.1_pt1 | contig 23156 bp, 19 predicted proteins | sample 1047201 | NCBI WGS metagenome assembly MWVT01 (sample SAMN06349988, study PRJNA376086) | soil metagenome | isolation source: TG5-1 sample Antarctic (ecotone) soil | place: Antarctica | collected 2015-01-13 | reverse complement strand
AGGACACACAGTCTCCAAATCTACTGTTGCAAATATGATTAAAGAAAATCGTGCAACCATCCAGATGCCCATAGTGGATAAATCGGATGTACAAGTGGCATAAAGTAATAATTAGAAAAATTATAAAAAATACCAGCATTAATAAGAAAAATTATGAGTTTTAAAACAGTTTTAATAGAGCCGGAATTTAAAGTAGGCGATTGTGTCCAACTTTCGTCCGGTGGGTATAAGATGACAGTGAATTGGCTGTATACAAACCCTAAGATGGGAGGTGAACCAGCATTTAGTGGATATGTCCAGTGCACATGGTTTGCAGATAAACCTCTGGAAAATGCAAACGTACATAGAGGTTTTCAGTTTCACCAGAACAACAATGAATTCAAGGCAAAACATTAAGGTAGTAAAAGCCATGTATACAATCCCCATCAGCCAATCTGAAAACACAATTTGAAATATTGCTTCTATTCTTACTAAAAGATCATCTTTTATCTGATTTTCTTTATTGATACCTGCCGCATTCATAGCTTGTTCTTTCTGCCTGAACAAATTGGTTAAATTTTTCTGTTTGCCTTCCCAAATATTTTTAATTTTTTGCTTCTGCTAATTCCTTTTTTATTATAGACAAATCATGCAATGCAAGAAACCTGATGTCTTCTTCATCTCTAGCTTTTTCAATAGCCACAGCTTTATTTGTAACTGTCCCCAATCTTCGGCAGAAATAAATTAGAGCGAAATCTTTAATTTTAAAACTGTCAATTATGCAAAAAACAAGATTTACAGAGAGTCAGATTGTGACCTCCATCAAGAAACAGGAAAGCGGCATACCCGTTACAGAAATATGCCGTGAATTAGGTATCCATAAGGCAACGTTTTATAACTGGAAAGCCAGGTACGGTGGCATGGAAATAAGCGATGTTAAGAAGCTCAAAGACATGGAAACCGAATTAAGCCAGTATAAAAAAATTGTAGCTGAACTCACTTACGAGAACCACTGCATAAAATCTATACTGGAAAAAAAGTAGTAAAGCCTGCTGATAAAAGAGAAGCTGTTGATCTATTAATAAAAGAACAACAGTGCAGTACCAGTAAGGCGTGTAAAATAGTGCAACTGCCACGAAGTAGCTACCAGTATCAAAGGAAGCCTAAAGATGATAGTGAAATACAAGATGCTTTAACTGAGGTAGTCAGTAAACATCCTGCTATTGGCTTTTGGCAAAGTTATCACCGGTTTAGAAATCGTGGTAAGCTTTGGAACCACAAAAGAGTTCGGCGGGTTTATCGTACGATGAAGCTCAATATAAGACGTAAGGCAAAGAAACGCTTACCTGCAAGGGTAAAGCAACCCTTGGTAATACCTGCAGCAGCCAATCAAACCTGGAGCATTGACTTTATGAGCGATGCGCTTGTGGATGGCAGGAAGTTCAGGTTGTTCAATGTGCTGGATGATTACAATAGGGAATCCTTAGCCATTGAAGTAGACACCTCACTGCCTTCCTTAAGAGTGCAGCGGGTTTTAAACAAATTAATCAACGAGCGAAGCAAACCAACAAATATCCGGGTAGATAATGGACCTGAATTTATTAGTCATACGCTGCAGCAATGGTGTAGTGAAAAGCACATTACACTGCAATACATACAACCAGGCAAGCCTATGCAAAACGCTTATATTGAAAGGAAAAACGGAAGCATAAGAAAGGAACTGCTCAATACATATTTATTTTATAGCCTGGCAGAAGTAAGAATAATGACCGAAGAATGGAGAGATGATTATAATCATGAAAGACCACATAAAGCATTAGGATATCTGGCTCCTGTAAAGTATGCTGAACAAAGAAATAAAGCTGAAAATATGAACTGAAGCTTTATCCACAAACGGCGAATAGAAATCCTTTAAAATTGAAATGAGCCGTTTAGTGGATAAAATATTTGAAAAACTACTGATGAATTTAGAAAACTCTAATTTCGAACTGACCGGAAAAAGGGGACGCTTACACGAGTGTAACTGTCCCCAATCTTCGGCAGAAATAAATTAGAGCGAAATCTTTAATTTTAAAACTGTCAATTATGCAAAAAACAAGATTTACAGAGAGTCAGATTGTGACCTCCATCAAGAAACAGGAAAGCGGCATACCCGTTACAGAAATATGCCGTGAATTAGGTATCCATAAGGCAACGTTTTATAACTGGAAAGCCAGGTACGGTGGCATGGAAATAAGCGATGTTAAGAAGCTCAAAGACATGGAAACCGAATTAAGCCAGTATAAAAAAATTGTAGCTGAACTCACTTACGAGAACCACTGCATAAAATCTATACTGGAAAAAAAGTAGTAAAGCCTGCTGATAAAAGAGAAGCTGTTGATCTATTAATAAAAGAACAACAGTGCAGTACCAGTAAGGCGTGTAAAATAGTGCAACTGCCACGAAGTAGCTACCAGTATCAAAGGAAGCCTAAAGATGATAGTGAAATACAAGATGCTTTAACTGAGGTAGTCAGTAAACATCCTGCTATTGGCTTTTGGCAAAGTTATCACCGGTTTAGAAATCGTGGTAAGCTTTGGAACCACAAAAGAGTTCGGCGGGTTTATCGTACGATGAAGCTCAATATAAGACGTAAGGCAAAGAAACGCTTACCTGCAAGGGTAAAGCAACCCTTGGTAATACCTGCAGCAGCCAATCAAACCTGGAGCATTGACTTTATGAGCGATGCGCTTGTGGATGGCAGGAAGTTCAGGTTGTTCAATGTGCTGGATGATTACAATAGGGAATCCTTAGCCATTGAAGTAGACACCTCACTGCCTTCCTTAAGAGTGCAGCGGGTTTTAAACAAATTAATCAACGAGCGAAGCAAACCAACAAATATCCGGGTAGATAATGGACCTGAATTTATTAGTCATACGCTGCAGCAATGGTGTAGTGAAAAGCACATTACACTGCAATACATACAACCAGGCAAGCCTATGCAAAACGCTTATATTGAAAGGAAAAACGGAAGCATAAGAAAGGAACTGCTCAATACATATTTATTTTATAGCCTGGCAGAAGTAAGAATAATGACCGAAGAATGGAGAGATGATTATAATCATGAAAGACCACATAAAGCATTAGGATATCTGGCTCCTGTAAAGTATGCTGAACAAAGAAATAAAGCTGAAAATATGAACTGAAGCTTTATCCACAAACGGCGAAATAGAAATCCTTTAAAATTGAAATGAGCCGTTTAGTGGATAAAATATTTGAAAACTACTGATGAATTTAGAAAACTCTAATTTCGAACTGACCGGAAAAAGGGGACGCTTACATATTGATATTTATGGTGATCAATGTCATCTTTAATGATAACTTCACCCAAAGTCAATGCTCCTATTAGCGCAACAATAAAGCCCATTACAAGCGAAATTTTGTCAGGGCTTCATTCGCTGTTGCCATTGCACAAAAATTTTGCGTCATGAGTAGTAAGGTTATAAGGCAGTACTCATGATTTACTAAAATAGCGATCAAAGTCTAATTCATCCAGAAGACGTTTTAATGTTTCCACAATACAATCAATATTAAACACTTCGATGGAGTTGTAAGACGCAGTGTTTAAGTGGTATGAGGAAGGCACGGTAGATTTTAAAGCGCATATCATTAGCGTCTTGTTAATATATTGTATAGTTCTTTGAAAATATTGCTGGATAAGGGGTATAGAGTTTTTTAAATTCAAACGATTTGAAATGGATTTCAGTTTTTTGATTTACAATTATTTGTAAATCAATTTTTTATGAATCAAGGCAAATATGTTTTTGCTCAATTAATTGAGTTTTTATCTCCTAATGATTTTACTAGTTGTGTATCCAAATACAATGGTAATTATAAAGTAAAAACATTCACATGTTGGCATCAGTTGCTTTATATGGTTTTCGGTCAATTATCTAATCGTGATAGCCTAAGTGATTTAATAATTTGTCTTCAATCGCAACAAAATAAATCCTATCATCTTGGAATGGGTAATGGAACGTCGAAGGCAAACCTTGCTAAAGCTAATGAGAAAAGAAATTACCGTATTTATGAATCTTTTGCTTTCATCTTAGTTGCGCAAGCTAAAAAGCTTGCTATACCTTATGAGTCATTTGATTTGTCGATAGAAGCACCTGTATATGCAATAGATGCTACGGTGATTGATCTTTGTCTCAACGTGTTTTGGTGGGGCAAATTCAGAAAGCATAAAGCTGCTGTGAAGTTGCATACGATGCTCGATGTCAAAACAAATATACCCACCTTCATGTATGTTACCAGTGGTGCTGTTCATGAAGTAAATGTATTAGATGTTTTTCCGATTGAAGCAGGCAGCTATTACATAATGGATAAGGGTTACATAGATTTTGGCCGGTTATACCGCATTCACCAATCAGCTGCTTTTTATGTGACCAGAGCTAAAGATAATTTTAGGTTTGTAAGACTTTCTTCTCGTCCTGTAGACAAAAGCACAGGATTAAAATGTGATCAAACCATTCGACTAAAAAACAAAAAAGTTTCTTTGTCTTACCCCGATTATATCCGGCGCATAAAGTATTATGATGGTGACATCGAAATGGAGTTTGTATTCATTACAAACAACTTTGAAATAAGTGCTTTGGAGATTGCTCGTTTGTATAAATACCGATGGACAATAGAGCTATTTTTTAAATGGATAAAACAACATCTGAAAGTAAAAACATTTTGGGGTTATAGCATGAATGCAGTAAGAACACAAATCTATATTGCAATGATTACTTACTTGATCGTTGTTATCGTAAAACATCAACTAAAGCTCAAACAAACACAATATGAAATACTACAAATACTTAGTATATCATTATTATGCAAAACACCTTTACTTGAATTATTTTCAAACTCCTATCAGCAATATGTCAAAGAACAAGAATCTAATCAATTGAACTTGTTTAGTTTATAACAAGACGCTAGTGCAATAAAGTATAAATAATATGCCATGCACCCACCCCGTATAAGTTACCATTAATGGCTTATTCCAAATATACTTTAATGGCATGGCTACAAAAAGTAACAACAACCACGAAAATGCTTCTGCATAGCCCAAAAACCTAAGTCGTTTAATAGCGGGGTATTGTAAAATCATAATTGAAAGAAATGATCAATAACTGCTATTCCATTTTACTAAATGGTTTTCGAAGAAGCATAATAAAATTTTCATCCTGTTCATTTGGATAATACTTGTCAAGCCCATAACGAATTTGTGAAGGATCAAGTTGAGTGTAGGTGCCAAATAAGCGATCCCAGATCGCCAACACAGCGCCGTAATTACTGTCTGTAAAGGGTTGTTGCCAGTGATGATGAACCTTATGCATATTGGGGGATACAATAACAAAACTTACCACCTTATCAAGCCACTTTGGTAAACTGATATTAGCATGGGTGAATTGTACGGTGATAATTAATATAGTTTGATAGATCATTACAGCATAGATAGGAGCACCAGCCACGAATACGCCGGCCATAAAAAAAACACCACGCAATACGCTTTCAATTGGGTGGTGGCGCAGGCCAGTGGTTACATCTACATTATTATCAGAATGATGCACAACATGAAAACGCCATAAAAACCTCATTTTGTGCTGCACCAAATGCACCAACCACCCGCCAAAAAAATCAAGTACGAAGAAGGTTATAACAATGGTCCATACAGAAGAGGCGTTTAACCATTGTGATAAACCAAATCCGCTTGCCTTACAAAAATCTGAAATTAGTATAATAAGAACTGCAAAGCCGGTGTGAATGATGAGGTGCATAACCGTAAAAGAAAAATTGACGGTAGCATGGCGTAACTTATTTTTTTTATATTGTAAAGAAATCAATGGAATGGCGCCTTCTATTAACCAAAGCATGAGCATGCCTGCTACCAAAAAAAGAGTACGTTCAAGCGGGCGTTGTTCCAGTGTTCCAAAATAATCTAAAAGCTGCTGCCACATGTACTGAATTTAGTAATTTGAAGGGTTAGTATATAGAGCCTAGTTAAATATAAAAGTAAGCTTTAATAAAAGTGGTTCATAATTGATAATTACTAAGCCGTTTCTTTTTTTGGTAGTAAACCTTTTGTACAATTTTAAAAGGAATACTAGTTTGATACTTTGCAGATTTTTAAGAGATTTATAAAATGGTAAAGGCTTTTTACCAATCTATTTTACCAATTTAGTAAAAATTACCAAAACTAAATTTCAGGAATATTTTGAAGCGCTAAGGCAATGATTGGAAAGTGATAGAATTAAGAGATTGGCATTAGTATAAAAATTTCAATAAAGTTTTTGGAAAGCCAGAATAAATATTAGCAAATGAAGCCGGGAAAAAAAGTCTTAATAAAGCCCGGAAATTAATTTTTTAAGCATATACAAGGTGATCAAATAATGCCTGATAATTCTTATTATATATATTATGAAGATCAGGGCAGAGTTTTAAAATCATATCCGCAGGAGCTGCATTGATAAATTTTAGATAGTTCAACCGATTTTCCATTTAATAGCATGCTGGCCAATGCCGCCAGTTTACATTTATGCTTCCTTGTTACGCTAATAATTTTTAAAGCATGCATTTTACAAACCGGGCAGGGAATAGACCTTAAATATTGTTGTTCGGCTTCGTCCATCATATCCCAGGCTCTTTCTACCTGCGAAGTATGAACCATTAATTTCATTCCACCAAGCGCAGGGCTTAAAAGCGGGTCAATGGTAACCGTGTATTCATCTTTTAAATGACAACTGATATTGGAATGCCGAAGCATGTTTAAAACAATATTTGCTTCAATGTAATTATCAAATGATCGCAACTCAACAAAATTCATACGCACCGGTTTGTGTCAATGTGTTTGCAGCAGGAAAATTGTACCAAAATGGAATAATAATGAAAGGTAAATTTACCTATTTCTGCGCTTTTGTAAAACGGTAAAGAGGAGAAAGATGCACTTTGCCAGATGAGGCCGGAATAATAGTCTGGGATAAACATGAATTCCATGTGTGCTCATTACTCACCTCTTTTTAAAAATTTATATCTAATGCCCCAACTGCCTCTTAAAATCCCACCTTCGCCAATGATAGGGGTAAGCTCAATATGAAATCCGAATTGTTTTGTTGTTAATGGAAAGACGTTTAATCCAATAGGAATTACAAGTCCGGTGAAGCCATTAGCTCTTATCCCAAGTCCGGCGTAAAACTCGTAATCTTCTTTGTTTATAAGGTCATAGGTTACTATTCCTTCAACAGAAATATCTTCAAAATATGTGTCAGTTCCAATTCTAAGCTCAGGTCTTATTTTACCTTTTATTTCATAATTCAGTCCTACAAAAGGCAAATTTGATTGATGAAAACTTATACCCGCTTGTCCAAATGCGACAAGAGGTATAACAGTAAGTATCACAACAATAAATTGTTTCATTTCATAAAACTTTAGCAGTTTCATTCCATTGTTGTCAATGCCTTTTATTGATTCAACATCAATGGCATTACCAGCATTAACACCTCTTCATTTTCATCCATTTCGGTGGGTTTTAAAATGCCTGCCTTTGTAGGAGTAGATAATTCAATGCGCACTTCTTCGCTGTCTGCAGCATTCAGCATTTCTATTAAAAAACGGGCGTTAAAAGCAATAGTAAGGTCTTCTCCATCATATTGGCAATTCATACGTTCATTGCCTTCGAAGCTAAAATCAACATCCTGGGCTGCTAAACCCAGTTCGCTACCATTGATGCTAAGCGCAACCTGGTTTGTGCTCTTATTGCTAAACACGCTTATCCTTCTTAAAGCGCTTTGAAATTGTGCTTTATTCACCAACAATTTGTAAGGATTATCGGCAGGTATCACTACTTTATAATCCGGAAAACGTGCATCAATTAACCTGCAACTCATTTGCGTGGTGCCGTGTTTTACAAATAAATGATTGCTATTATAATTAATAATTATTTCATCTTTATTAGCAGGTAGTGCAGCTTTTAAAAGATTTAAAGGTTTACGGGGAACGATAAAAGAATCTGCCTTCGGGCAACTTACATCCGTAAGCTTATAACGTACCAGGCGGTGTGCGTCCGTTGCTACAAATTGTATAAAATCACTATTCAGTTCAAAAAAAACGCCTGTCATCGCCGGGCGTAAATCATCATTACTCACGGCAAACAATGTTTTATTTATAGCCGTGATCAAAGCAGATGAGGTCATGGTAAAAGAAGTAGTGTCATCGGCAGAAGGCTCTTTAGGAAAATTGTCAGGATTTTCACCCATTACTTTATACTTACCATTATCACTGGTGATTTCTATTCCAAAATTTTTATCAATACTAAAGGTTAGCGGCTGATCCGCAAGATTTTTAAGCGAATCCAGTAGTATTTTGGAAGGAATACAGACCTTACCATTATCTTTTGCTTCAATATCTAACTGGATGCGCATTACTGTTTCTAAATCAGTTGCCACTACAGTCAATTTACCTTTTTCAACTTCAAAAAGAAAATCTTCAAGAATGGGCAAAACTGTATTGGCATTAATTACACCGGCTATATGTTGTAATTGCTTAAGCAGTTGAGAAGAGGAAACGATAAATTTCATTTGTATCTGTTTTGTCTTTATTATACAGGGTGGAGGCGAAACTAAGCAATTTTGCTAACAGAAAAAGAGTTTAGGGACTAAGAGAAAACCGAAGGAGAAAGCTAAGAGAAAACCAAAAGAGAGAAAGAGAAAAAAAGAGTATATCGCTAAAAGAGAACAAAAGGACAGAGACGAAAAGAGTTTAGAAAATTCCTTTTAACTCCTTTTCTCTTTTTACTTCTCTTAGCCGGATATTTGCAATTAAAGAAAAAGGGTTTATGTTATCATCGCTTTTTAGCAGGGTAAAAAAGATAGAATTTGCGGAACCTGATATTAAGTTTGGCCGCTATTCCGACAACAATAAATCTGTTGAAAAAGTACAGCGATGGAACGAAGCGGACGCCATGTTCAAAAATAAAAACCATCACCAAAGCATAGCTGCATTTTTTGATTATTTAAAAGACGAATCGGTAGAAAATGTTTTTCATGAACAAAATGGATCGGAAGGGATCTTTTCGTTTTACCAGGGTTCAAAAATCATCAAAGGTTTTTATAATAAAGATGTATTTCAGACTGAGACAACACTTGCCCTTATGCCGCAACCAAACGTGCCTGTTATGCGGCGTTTGCTCGAAATGAACTTTACACTTAACTACACCCGTTATGCTATAAAAAACAATGAACTTTTTATGAAGTTTGATAGTGATATTGAAACCGCTAATCCAGGCAAACTATATTATGGGTTAAAAGAATTAGCTATAAAAGCAGATAAGCAGGATGATTTATTGGTGCAGGACTTTACAACATTGCTACCTGTTGAAACAAACCACATTATAGAAATTTCAGAAGAGGAAAAAGGAATAAAATATAAATACTTTCAAAAATGGATAGCGGAAACGCTTGAATTAATAGCAACTGTTGACGCAGATAAATATTCAGGTGGTATTGCGTATTTGTTATTAGCACTTATTTACCGCATTGATTTTTTAATAGTACCGGAGGGGAAACTATTGGTTGAAATTGAAAAGGTTATTGAAATATATTTTAAAAAAGACGACCGGCCTGTTACACAAAAAAATGCAGAAATGATAGAGGAGCTTATGAAACTTCATTCACGTTCGAAGGAAGAAGTCTTCCCTTATCTTTTTCAGTCACGCTATACCTTTTCGGTTGTAACACCTCAAAACCATAAAGTAATAGCTGATGCCATTTATAATGCTAACCAGAATATTGCCTGGTACAAGGAAAATAAACACCTGCAAATAGCAGTACAAATAAGTGAATACAGCCTTTCATATAGCCAACATACTTATAGTTTACCTCGTCCTTTAACAGAATTGTTCCTAATATTTATGATGACAAACTATCCTGAATTTTTTGAACAATTAGGGTTTAAAAAACATTATTATAACAAGGAGAAAAATGAATTTAATAAAGAAGCGATATTACAGTCAATAGATAATATACAACAGGCATGGGCGCCTAAATACCCTGGATTAAAAATGAAAAAGGATAAGTTGAAATTTGACAATCTTCTGTCATTCAACCAATCGTTTGCCTCAGAGATAGAATTTTTGAATGTAGAGACCAAACAATGACAACCCAGCAGATAATAGAACTATATCGTCCAGCAGTTATACAAATAGCAACGCAAACAAGTACAGGTACCGGTTTTTATTTAAAAGAATTTGACCTTGTAATAACAAATGAGCACGTAGCTGGAAAAAATGCTGAACTCACTATTGCGGGCCGTTCTTTTGATCGCCGGCTTTCAAGGGTTTTGTATATTGATAAAAAGCACGACATCGCTTTTTTACAACCACCCGCAGACGTGAGGTTGCCAGAAGTAAAACTAGGGAGCTATGAAAATGTAAAGGATGGTGAAGTAGTAGTGGCTATCGGGCACCCATTTGGGCTAAATTATACTGCTACACAAGGTGTTATTTCTAAAGCAGACCGGGTACGGGAAGGCATAAAATATATACAGATAGATGCTGCCATCAATCCTGGCAATAGCGGCGGGCCATTGGTAAATAAGCAGGGCGAAGTAATTGGTGTTAACTCCTTCATCATTCGGGGTGGCGATAATCTTGGCTTTGCTTTACCTGTTAGCTATTTGCGTGAAGCATTGGAATTATATCTTCCCTACAGGGGTGAGCCTTCTACCCGATGTCATAGTTGTGGCACACTGGTTTTGCCCGGCAATATAGACTCAACAAAATATTGTCCGTTTTGCGGCACAGAAGTAATGCTTCCCGAAGTGCCTGGGAAAGAATTAAAGCAAGTAGGAATTGCAAAAATTGTAGAAGAAATTTTAAATGAATTAGGGAAAAATGTAAAGCTTGCCCGCGAGAGTTATAATAACTGGAGTGTAAAGGAAGGTATGGCAAAAATTAAAATCAATTACAATCCGGAAAATTTTTTTGTTGCCGGTGATGCTTACCTCTGTACGCTGCCCGGAGATACTGCACAAATAAAACCTTTATACAAGTTTTTGCTGGAAGAAAATTATAAAATGGAAAGCCTTGTTTTGAGTTGCGTAAAGCAAAGTATAGTGCTATCCTGTATTATGTATGATTTAGATATGACTAAAGAAGCTGGTGTGGAAATGTTTCGTGATCTTTTTCAAAAAGCCGATTATTATGATCAGTTATTGGAAAAACAATTTGGTTGCAGAGAGTTATTAGAAGAAGTTTGACCGTTTACGGTTTATCCGTTTACAGCTTAAACGTACCCCAACTGTAAACTTGTAAACTGTAAACTTTTTAATCAGAAATGCAAAAAAACTTCTTAACTAAAAACCAGGTTTCACAAAAACTGCGACATTATTGTGGTTACCAGGAACGAAGCCACCACGACGCAATACAAAAACTAAGGGAACTTGGTGTACAAAAAACGAAGCATGGTGAAATCATTTCATTATTGATTGGAGAGGGGTATTTAAATGAAGAACGTTTTGCCCAGCTATATGCTGGTGGCAAGTTTAGGATTAATCAATGGGGTAAGAGAAAGATATTACATGGCTTAAAAGAAAAGCAGGTTAGCACTTATATTATCAATAAGGCTTTAAAAACCATTGACGATAATGACTATAAAAAAAAATTGAAGGAATTAGCTCAAAAAAAATTTAAATCTTTAAAGGGTGGGGAAAGCATTGCAAGAAAAAAGAAAACAATGGAATACTTGTTACAGAAAGGATTTGAATGGCAATTGATTACTCAGGCGCTGGCGGAAATGGAAAAAAAATAATTTTACTGAATAATGATCTTATACTTTTCTACATTGTTACCTGTTATAACCTGTACCCAATATATTCCATTGGCCAGGGATGGCAATACTATCGCAGTAGTACCGGAAAGGGTTTTAAGATTTTTTTCAAAAACTTTACTTCCAATGTTATTGGTAACCTGAATTTTTTCAACTGGTCTATTAGAAACTATATTGATGATGCCATCTCTTACAATGGTTGGATAAATTTTTATTTTGCCCTCACTCCCAGATACTTTAACAACCGGCGAAAAGTTTATTTGTCCATTATCCTCTTCAATGGCTAACCGGTAAAACGCATTGCCGGCAGTTACAACAGAATGATGAAAACTATAATTACTTCCACTTATATTTCTGCTTGCAATAACCTGACCTACACGGGTATAATTTCTGCCATCGATACTATATTCGATAATAAACTTTGCTGTATTTTGTTCAGCTACTGTTGTCCATTTCAATTGGTTATAATCTGCAAAATGTTTTACTGTTATTTGGGAAAGCTTAACTGGCAGCGGAATACCCCCTGAAGCCCCTACTTTATAAATAGTATTAGTAGACTGTGAAACTGCATAAAGATCTCCGTTTTCTGCTTCGCCAAAACTTACAATAATGTTTTGCAATCCGCTCTGAGAAGTAGTTATCCAGTTGCTACCTGAAGGCCTTGTTAAATAAATGGTACCAGAATACACATCTGTTGAAATAAAGTAACCTCTAAAACCTGCATATTCTTCACCACGATAAACAAACCCCGCAGTTACTGCACTCGGTGGAGATGCACCTCCATTCGGATTGTCATACTCGAACACGGGAAATACATTATCTGCAGGTGTACAATCTGGTACACCGGGAGTAGAAATCAATCCTTCATAGCACCGCCATCCATAATTAACATGCCCTGTGCTGCCCGCGGGTCGATAGTTTACTTCTTCTTTAGCACCTTGTCCCACATCACCTATCCACATATCACCGGTTAGCTTATCAAAGCTCCAGCGAAAGGGATTACGCAGCCCCAGTGCCCAAATTCTGTCATCCACTGCTCCATCTGTTATATATGGATTGTCAGCAGGCACATCATAATTGCCGTAGGTAATACTGGTATTATTAATATCAATCCGAAGCATTTTTCCTAATAAAGAGGCCCCGTTTTGTGCAAGATTATCCGGGTCGTTACCGCTACCGCCATCGCCTGTTCCGAAATATAAATAGCCGTCTGTACCAAAGTTAAGATCACCACCATTGTGGTTGGTTCTACCTGCTGGTTTTGGTATGCTTATAATCGGTGTAGCAGTTGTTGCGGCTACATTAGGGTCCGCACTTACCTGGTAACGTGCAACGTTAACAGAAGTAACATCAGTACCGCTATTATAAGTATTATAATAAACAAAAAAATAGCCGTTAGTTGTAAAAGCCGGGTGAAACACCATGCTTAATAAACCCCGCTCGTCACCGGTAAAAATGATAATTGAACTAATATCAAGAAAAGGTGCCGCAAGCAATGTGCTTCCATTCCACACCCTGATTAAGCCGTTTTGTTGAACTATAAATAAACGACCCGAGCCATCTTTTGCGTCTACAACATCTACCGGCGCTGTTAAACCTGTGATCTTTGATGTATAGCTGATTGTTGGTTGAGCATGAATGGGAGCAACAAACAAACTGATAGAAAAAATTATGAACAAGCTGGTACAAATAAACAGAAAGATTTTTCTCATAAGTATGGAATTGAAAAATATTTGTCACAAATTCAGTGCCCGATAACAAATAATAAATCTTTTTTTTGCATATGTCTTCATTGCATTTTACACTTATACAAACCAATCTTTTTTGGGAAGATAAAGAGGCCAATCTTCAGTTATTAGAGGATAGGATAAATAGTATCCAGGAAAATACACAGGTAGTGATATTGCCTGAAATGTTCAGCACAGGCTTTAGTATGAAGCCGGAGGAATTAGCAGAAAATATGGATGGGAAAACCATGGATTGGATGAAGAAGATAGCGAACGAAAAAAAAATAATTATTACCGGCAGCCTGATAATTGAAGAAGAAGGGAAGTATTATAACCGCCTCATCTGGATGTTACCTAATGGGCAATACGGCCACTACGATAAACGTCATTTATTTGCTTACGCCGAAGAAGATAAACACTACACACCAGGCAACCTGCGTTTTATCGCCTCGGTAAATGGGTGGAAAATAAACCTGATGGTTTGCTACGATCTCCGTTTCCCTGTATGGGCAAGGCAACAATCTTCATTGCAGCAAAGCGAACTAGCTCCATCCGCCTCAGGCGGAGAGGCTGGGAGGGGACTTGAATATGATGTATTAATTTATGTAGCCAATTGGCCGGAACGAAGAAGCATTGCCTGGAAAACTTTATTGGTGGCAAGAGCAATAGAAAATCAGTGTTATGTAATTGGTGTAAATCGTGTAGGTATGGATGGACATGATATTCATCATAGTGGCAACAGTATGGTGGTAGATCCATTAGGAGAAATTCTTTATCATAAAGCAGATGACGAAGATGTATTTACCATTTGCCTTGAAAAAGAACAGCTCGAAAAGATAAGAGAGAAACTTCCATTTTGGAGGGACGCTGATCGCTTTTTACTATGACGACAAATACCTTGTTTGCAATGCAATTAGACAGTCGTCAATTTAGCAATTAGATAAATCAGCGGTTATTCGCTAAATATTAATTATATAGATAGTAACGGAACGATTCTTTTAACCTGACGAGCAATTTTTTAAAATGATTTTATGGATTCTTCTTTGAAAATAATATTATGGCAGCAATTCGGAGCAACAATTGATATGCTCGAAAATGCTTTAGTGGCTTGCCCGAATGAGTTGTGGAATACGGAGTCGAAATTTTGGTATATCGGGTATCACACATTGTTTTATTTAGATTATTACTTGTCGGATACACCAGAAAGGTTTTTGCCGCCACCACCATTTACATTGTCTGAATTTGACCCTGATGGAGTACTGCCAGATCGCATTTATGACAAGGCGGAATTGCTGACATATCTCGTGTTTGGCCGGCAGAAGTGCCATAAATTGATTGCGGGTCTAACAGATGAGGGGGCAGCGAAGCGTTTTGTTAATGAGTATAAAAATTATAGTGTTCTTGAAATATTGCTTTACAATATGCGTCATGTGCAGCATCATGTGGCGCAATTGAATTTATTGTTGCGGCAAGGTATGGCTGATGTACCGAATTGGGTATCCCGAACGAAGATAAGTTTGTAGGTTTTCGAGTTGTGAGGCGTACTTCTAACATCCATAAGTTAAATTATATTACCAATGATAAAACCATTAGTTCTTAGCCCCCTGCATCTTTATCAATTCAACTGCTTTTTCCGTTTTGTAGTCGATGTTTTTACGAATAGCATCCACTGTAGGAAAAACTTTAATTTCAGGCTGCACACCATAACCTTTTTGTTCATCTTTATCAATCACCAATTTAAATAAGGGCAGACGAAAACGCACCTTTGTAACAGGCAGCGTTACATCGGGGATCAGCCAGGCATTATTGCCATAAGCACCGCCCCCGGTTTCCTCCCCCACTATAAATACATTTTTTTGTTCTCTTACTGCCTGTACAAATAAAGTTGATGCAGAAAAACTATTTCCTCCGGTCAGAATATAAACATTTCCATTATAATGATTCTTTGATTTGGGTTTATAATACTTGCCTTCATAGTAGTTGAAATGATAAAATCCATCTTTTTCCTTCTTCGTCATAAAAAACATAAACAGGCTACTCCAAAAATGATTTTTTTGATATTGTCCATAGCGGCTGGTCTTTTTCAATGCGTACAAGGAATCGGCAATTTTAAAACGATGATCAGAAATATACCTGGTTAAAAGGTTGGAGTTTGTTACACTCCCACCGCCATTGGCCCGCAAATCAATCACCAGGTTAGGTATGTTATTTTTCTCCAGTTTTTTAAAAGATCGATTAAAAAAATCTTGCAACCTGCCACTCTTTACAAAAGTATTTACATCCATGAATGCAGTTTGTAACGCTGCGTCAATACGCATGCTCCTCGCAGTTAAAAGCTGCAATTTTTTTCGTTCCCGGGACATTTCTCCAATTCTTTCAGTAGAATCTCTTGCAGGTTTCAAAATGGTAGCGATGCTGCTTTTGTTTACCCCGGCAGAATCTATATAGTTGATCCTGAGGGACGGACGATAGCCGAAAACAGATAAATATAAATTGCCAAAACTACCCCTGTTGCTTAGTGCTTGATATTTGTGAGTAAGATTATAGCCATCTGTAGATAAATATTTAAATAAAGAATCAACGATCTGCTGAATAGGTCTATCGTCAATAGCTGTTAAAATAGAACCTCTTTTAATAAAAGAATCTTTACGATTTAAATTAAAAGTTATAATAGCTGTGTCTTTCCAAAATTTCATAAGCAAAGGAAATTGCGGGTTATTAAGGCTGTCTTTTTGGTCTCTATACTTTGCATATTGCTTAGAGGACCTAACAGCAGTGTGCCCGCACCCAAGTTTTGAAATAACATAACTTAATACATTACGGAAGCCTGATTCAGTTGATGAATCGCTAAGCATGGCACGACCCTTTTCAAAATAAAGATCCATTGTGTCTTTGGAAGTATACCAATACAAACCGGGATGTAGTTCTTCCAGTATGTCTTGAAATAATGTATAATCAGATTGTAGTTCCTGCGGAGAATATTTTTTAGCCGGCGTAAAATTTTTGCTAACGCCACAGCCTGTAATAAAAATGATAAAACTAAATACAATAAGATTTTTCATAGTCAGATTCACATCATTTAAAAGCATTCCAACCCTGTGCGGTGATGGGATGTTTACCTCCTCCTTTTGTAAAGATATGTGCCCCGGCTTCTTCATCTGTAATATAACCTATTACACTTATATTTTCGGTTGTCGTTATTTTATCATAATCATCCTGGCTTACCGTAAATAACAATTCATAATCTTCTCCGCCGCTTAAAGCACAAGCCGTTGGATCTAAATTAAATTTAAAAGCAGCCTGTTTGGTATTCTCCGCAAACGGGATTTTCTCTTCGTACAAAACGCAGCCTACCTTGCTTTGTTTACAAATATGTAAGATTTCAGAGCTTAGGCCATCACTTACATCAATCATTGCTGTTGGCGTTATTTTATTTTCAGCTAAAAAATCAATAATGTCTTTTCTTGCTTCCGGTTTTAAAATGCGTTGAATAACATATTTTTCACCTTCAAGGTCCGGTTGAATTTTTGGATTTTCTAAATAAATTTTCTTTTCTCTTTCTAACAATGTTAATCCTAAATAAGCCGCACCAAGATCACCACTTACGCAAAGCAGATCGCCTTTTTGAGCCCCACTTCTTTTTACATATTCATCCGGCGTTACTTCGCCGATAGCTGTACATGAAATGATGAATCCTTTTTCTGATGAAGCCGTATCACCCCCGACAAGGTCAACATGATAATGGGCGCAAGCTGCATGCACACCTTCATAAAATTCTTCAAGGGCTTCAAGACTAAAACGATTACTAAAAGCAAGGCCTAACACAATATGAGTTGGTTGTGCATTCATAGCATAGATATCACTTAGGTTTACTACTACGCTTTTATAACCTAAATGTTTAAGGGGAGTGTACATTAAATCAAAATGCACACCTTCAATCAGCAGGTCATTTGTAATAACAGTCTGTTTTCCAAAATGGTCAATTACAGCCGCATCGTCACCAACACCTATAATAGTGGAAGCATTATATATCTCAACATTTTTTGTCAGGTGCTCTATCAAGCCAAATTCCCCGAGGGAAGAAATTTCTGTTCGCAAATTCATTCGGTTTAGATTTTTGAGTTCTCTTTTCAAACTCATTTTTATCCATGCTTAAAATTAACCTGCAATCGCCAATCTAAAATTCTCCTTTAATCCACCTCACCAACTCATCATGCATAATTCCATTACTTGCAATTATACCGGGTTGATACGGAGAATAAATATCCCCTTTCAGGTTGGTAACTTTTCCTCCCGCTTCTTCCACTAATAAAAAACCGGCAGCGCTATCCCAGGCCTCAAGCTTGTGTTCATAAAATCCATCAAAACGTCCACAGGCAACCCAACAAAGATCAATAGCTGCTGAGCCAAGACGACGTACAGGAATTCCTTTTCTTATGAAACGTTCAAAAATTTGCAAAGGCCCGTTGGGTTCATCTAAATAGGTGTAAGGAAAACCAGTAACCAAACAAGCATTAATAACTTTTTCTTTTTTGCTGACAGCTATTGGCCGTTCATTTAATGTAGCGCCGCGCCCCCTTTCTGCTACAAATAATTCATTAATGTATGGATTATAAACGGCACCCAAAACCATTTTGCCATTATGTTCAATACCGATTGATATGCAACAAATAGGAATACGATGAGCAAAATTTACTGTACCATCAATGGGGTCAATGATCCATTTGTATTGCGAATCCTGCACGAGGTCTCCACACTCCTCACTTAAAATATGGTGGTCGGGATACGATCTCTTAATAATATCGATGATCACTTTTTCTGATGCATGGTCCACTTCTGTTACCAGATTATTAATGCCCTCTTTATTAGAAATTTTAAAATCAAGGTCAGTGAAACGTCGCATTTCAGCGGCGGCAGCGTGTATAGCCTGTAGTAGTGTGCTCTTAAGCATGCGTAAAGATAATCGTTGATGCCCCTCTTCGTTTAATAAAACGAAGTATTGCTATAACTCTTTGTGGGCTTGTGTTTAAGCCCCTCTCCGTAATAACTTATAATCCAGCCCCCTTCTATTTTGGAGAAGGTGCCCGCCTCAGGCGGGCGGATGAGGCAGGGGCTTGGGGTGAGGCGAAGAGGACTGGCAATTGCTTACAGCTATTTGGTGGACAACAATTCTTTAAAAATGAGGCTCTCTGTCGTGACGGGTATGGAAGCTTTATTCTCCCCAAATAAATCCGCGAGTGGCTTTGTACGATATTTCTTAGGTTTGTTCGTTTTGATTAAACCTGCTTTTTGAATTGATTGTATCAATCATCATAGTAAACTATAATGTCAAGTACTTTTTAGAGCAATGCCTTTTTTCTGTGCAGAAATCTATAGCAGGCGTAGCGTCAGAAATAATAGTAGTTGATAATAATTCTATTGATGATAGTGTCTCCTATTTGCAGCCTCTCTTTCCACAAGTATTTTTTATTATTAGCAAAAAAAATGAAGGTTTTGCAAAAGCTTGTAATAAGGGTCTTCGTGAAGCAAAAGGGCAATACATACTTTTTTTAAATCCGGATACCATTCTTGCGGAAGATGTAATACAAAGAACTGTCATGTTTTTTACTCAACATGCTGATGCAGGTGCTTTAGGTGTTAGAATGATAGATGGCGGCGGAAACTTTTTAAAAGAATCTAAACGTTCTTTTCCTTCACCATTCACATCGATGTATAAACTGGTTGGTTTTGCCCGTATGTTTCCCCGTTCTAAATTTTTTAGCCGTTATCACCTTGGGCATTTAAATGAAAGAGAAAATTATGAAGTAGACGTTTTGGCGGGTGCCTTTATGATGATAAAAAAAGAAGTGCTGGATACAATAGGTCCATTCGATGAAACCTTTTTTATGTATGGAGAAGATGTGGATCTTAGTTACCGCATTCAACAGGCAGGATTTAAAAACTATTATGTTGCTGAAACAGCCATTATTCATTTTAAAGGTGAAAGCACAAAAAAGGGTACGTTGAATTATGTGCGGATGTTTTATAACGCTATGCGCATTTTTGTACGAAAGCATTACGGTGGTACAAAGGCCGGTATATTTAATATCTCCATACAATTTGCTATTTGGGTAAGAGCGGTTTTAGCAATGATGGCAAAATTGATTAAATGGATAGGATTGCCTTCTATTGATGCTGCACTGATCTTATTATCTTTTTTCTTTGTGAAGGAAATTTGGGTCCGGTATGTTAAAACAGATATTACATATCCCGGCCAACTATTAGTTGTTGCTTTTCCTGCTTTTACTATTGTGTACTTAATAGTTGGTTATTATACGGGTTTATACAATAAATATTATCGTAAAACCGATCTGTTGCGCTCTGCCCTTATTGCTACCCTCGTGTTATTAGCTGGTTATGCATTGTTACCTGAAAAGTTTCGTTTTTCACGTGGGATTCTTTCTTTCGGTGCGTTGTTAGCTTTTTTGATGATCAGTCTATCAAGATGGATAATGCTTAGAATGCACCTGTTACAAAAGACTGTCGAAAAAAAAGAAAAGCCGTATATTATCATTGTTGGTACAACAGCAGAATTTGCTGAAGTAAGCCAGCTTCTTAAAAAAAATGAACTTAGTACAAAAATATTGGGTAGGGTTAGTGTAGATAATGATAAACAAAATGCCCTTGGACACATTGTTAATTTGCAGGAAGCTGCAAACGCTTTGAACGCTAATGAAATTATTTTTTGTGCCGGGAGTTTGACCTATACTGTCATTATTGAAACAATACTAACTACTAAAAAAGATTTACGTTTACGTTTTCATGCTGCAGGCAGCAACAGCATTGTGGGCAGTGATTCCAGCGCTACCAGCGGGGAAGTAATTTCCTCAGATCAACAGTTTAATTTATCTGATGCGAGGTATCGCCGGGTAAAAAGATTAATTGATTTTGTAATGGCAATTTTATTTTTGATAAGTTTCCCCGTTCATTTATTCTTGAATAAAAAGCCTGGTTATTTTTTAGCTAATTGCCTGCAGGTGCTGGCAGGAAAAAAAACCTGGATTGGATATATTAATCAAAATGAAACGTTGCCTTCACTGCGTTTAAGTGTGCTTTCGCCCAGTGGTACAATTAAAACCCTTACGCAGTCGTTACCTCCGGATAGTAAAACTTTGATAGATTTTTGGTATGCAAAAAAATACGAGCCATTAAGAGATATTTTATTGATACTTAAAAATTATGGTAAGCTTGGCAGTTCATAAGCACAATGCAAAAACACAGTGAGTAACTTTAACGCATAAAAATTTTATTAAAAACTAATGGCCCGGATCATTGATTTTAAAATACCGAAAGCAATTGCATCGGCCTTACGCTTGCCCGAAAATGATCCACGTCGGCAACAATTGCGTGTGTTGAAAAATTTATTAAAGAAAGCAAGGTTTACTGCATTTGGACAATACTATCGTTTTGATGAAATTTTGTTAAGCAAGCATATTGATAAAAGCTTCCAGGAATTAGTACCGGTACATGACTACAATAAAATTTATGAAGACTGGTGGAAGCAAACTTTGGAAGGTGTGCCCGATGTGGCCTGGCCGGGAAAGATTATGTACTATGCACTAAGCTCCGGAACCTCAGAATCAGCAAGCAAATATATCCCGGTAACAAAAGAAATACTTCGCAGCAACCGCATCAATTATTTGCGGCAATTAATGACGCTGATAAGTTATGAAAATTTACCACGCAATGCAGTAACGAAAGGTTTTTTAATGCTGGGCGGGGCTACTGATATGCAAAAAGGAAAAGCAGGTTGGTATGCAGGCGATCTTAGCGGTATCTTAATGAAGAATAGGCCTTTTTGGTTTCAAACTTTTTATAAACCGGGCGGCCGGATTGCTGCTATAAAAGACTGGAATCAAAAGCTGGTAGAGATAGTTGAAAATGCACCCAACTGGGACATCGGTTATATTGTCGGCGTGCCAGCCTGGTGCCAGATGTGCATGGAAATGATAGTAGAACATTACCAGGTAAAAAGCATCCACGACATCTGGCCTAACCTTGGTTTTTTTGTGCACGGCGGTGTAGCTTTCGAACCATATAAAAAAGGGTTTGAAAAATTGTTAGCAAAACCTATCGTTTATATTGAAAACTATTTATCAAGTGAGGGATTTATCGGCTATAAAGACCGTGAGCATGCAAAGGGCATGAAGCTTATTTTGAACAACAACATTTTTATGGAGTTTGTTCCGTTTGATGATCACAATTTTGATTCAGATGGAAAAATGATTGAAAGCCCCCGCGCATTAATGATACATGAAGTGGAAAAAGGAAAGGATTATGCATTGCTTATGAGTACCAACGCTGGCGCCTGGCGTTATTTGCTCGGCGATACACTTCGCTTTGTTGATCTCGAAAGAAATGAAGTAGTAATAACCGGCAGGACAAGACATTTTTTAAGCTTAGTAGGCGAACATCTTAGTGTGGAAAATATGAACAAGGCTGTTCAAATGGTAAGCGAAGAATTGAACATTTCCATTCCCGAATTCACCGTCATTGGATTTCCATATCAAAACTTTTTTGCTCATAAATGGTTTGTGGCCTGCGATGACCAGGTAGATGCAGGTGTATTAGTAAAGAAAATTGATCAATATTTATGTGAAATAAATGATGATTATGCCGTAGAAAGAATGGCTGCATTAAAAGAGATCTTTTTAGAAAAATTACCGGAAGATGTGTTTATGAAGTTCATGAAGAAAAAAGGCAAGTTAGGCAGCCAGCACAAATTTCCAAGAGTGTTAAAAGGAAAAATGTTGCAGGATTGGAACGATTTTTTGAAGGAACTCCAGGTGAAATTTAATAAGACTTAAAGCAATTGCCCCCATCCCCTAAAGGGAAGTATCAGTTAAGTCTTTTAAACTCTCCGCCTCAGGCGGAATGGGAGCAAATTTATTATGACCGATGCATTACTAAAAGGAATTATTTTAGGATTACTATTAAGCATTGCTGTTGGCCCTATACTTTTTACTATCATTAAACAAAGCGTTAACAATGGCATAAAAGGGGGATTGGCATTTGTTGCAGGCGTTTCACTTAGTGACGTTGCATTGGCAGTAGCTTCTAATTTTTTTACGGAATTATTTACCACTCTTATAGAAAGAAAAGAATTAGTTGGCATTGTAGGGAGTTTATTTCTTATCAGTGTCGGCGTTTACTTTTTATTTTTTAAAAAAGTTGCAGTGAATGAGGAAGGGAAGCAATTAATGAAGTTTAGAAAACGTGATTATCTGAAGCTTTCCATCGCCGGTTTTTTCATGAATATTTTAAACCCGCTGATCATTGGTTTCTGGCTTACTACTTCAACTTCTTTTGCAGATCATTCGCTCAGGCAACGATTTTTTATTTTTTCTATTGCTTTGGCATTAGTGCTTTTTTCAGATATCATGAAAGTATTGCTGGCCAATAAAATTCGTAAACGCCTGACGTTAAAAAACATTCTTTTGCTCAATCGCCTTAATGGAATTATTTTAATAGGATTTGGTGTGGCTTTACTTTGGGGATTATTGATTTACAATAGTAAAATTTTGCAATAGTAATGAAGGGGACCGGTGCACGGATATGGAAG
>MWVT01000024.1_pt1 | contig 23587 bp, 10 predicted proteins | sample 1047201 | NCBI WGS metagenome assembly MWVT01 (sample SAMN06349988, study PRJNA376086) | soil metagenome | isolation source: TG5-1 sample Antarctic (ecotone) soil | place: Antarctica | collected 2015-01-13 | reverse complement strand
GGAAATTGCCCCCTGAACTATTGTTGGAAGCTGAACATTTGTTTAGAAACAAACGAATAATAAATCCCTTTGGTGCATTTCGGAAATATGTTCAAAAGAAATCGAAACGGTCAGAATCCCTTGTTAAGCAACCAACAAAGCAGAGTGAAAAAGTGCCACACAAAGCGGACAACTGTTTGTTTGACAATGTGTTGCGAGGCAAAAACGAGCCGTTAAAAACTTACGGAACTAGACTGTGCGAGCAGGGATTGCGCGATACTTGGCTGCGATACCTTGAAGTTAACGCGGGTTTGATCATTGCGAAACGCCGTGATGCGCTTCTTGAGCGATTTCCGAACTCGGTATTTACGGATTTGAGCGGGAAATCATATTACGGATGGAGAGCGGTTAAAGAATTGAGGCAGAGGGAGAAGGAAAAACAGCCGGGCTATGACCCGGAAAGCGATAATTATCACAGATTCAAAGTATATCAGGCGCAATATTTAGATGTTGTGCCGGTTGATGTTTGTAATCCTGAGCGTGTAACACCTATACCGCACAATGCTAGTCCGCAGTCTTACAAAACTGAGCCACCGGCTCAGGTAGAACGAATAGCTAGTTGGGAGTTATTTGATAGTTTTTGTGGTCTTGGAAGTGAAAACCAACAGGCGAGGATTGTTTGAAGAAACGGTTGAGTGTCCGATAATGAAATCTACCCTTTATACGCGGATTTAATGACTTGGGCTGGCGGAAATCCGCCACGAAAAAAAGAGAATGATATTGCCGAAGATTGAAAAGTTTTCATTACGGGCGATTGCCGACGCTCTAATTGGTTCGGATTTGTCGTCGGCGCGGCTTAAACTGTCGTTTGCTGTCGGTTCGGTGTTGGAAGTATCGGGAAAGGTTCAAAAATGCGCGAAACGTGAAGGATTGTGCCGATTGGTGATTGAGCCGGGCGATGTTCCCGGCTTCGTCGTATTTGCTGACTGCTTATCGGATGCGCTCAGGGTAAAGGCGCGGAAAATTCGGAAAGGTTCGCTTGCGTCGGTCAAGGGAAAATTGCAGTCATTCGGCGCGTCGGCGGTGTGTTTGTCCGATTGTCATTTAACGATGCCAGAGGACGCATCTTTATCTAAAGTCGGCAACGTTGGTGTCGTAAGCTATTGAATTTTGCATTCGTTCAAGCCAACGTAGAAACCGAGTGTTTTGCCGTCGCCAATTCCCGTCAAAGTTATGGCTTGACCCTTTTTTAATTTGGTTATTGATTCCTTTTCGGACTGTTCGAATTCACACATCACGCTCAACAAACCGATGCCGTTTTTTTTGAGTCCTTCGAGTTGCACCGTGTATTTTCCCAAAGTTTCCGCGATGTTTGAAACTTTGCCGCTGACTTGAAGCGTTTTGCCTTTGTATTTGCCGTCTGCCGCAAGTTCGTTTTCGTCGTAAGCGATGGTCAAATCAGTAGCTTTGACCGCAATGGGTGGCGCGTTCGGAGTGGCTTCGTTTCGGGGGGCGGTTTCGGCGGCGATGTTAGTAGAATTTAGATTTGTTTTTACCGTCTTATCTGCATTGCTACAGGCAATCGAAAGAAAGAAAAATGCGGCGGCGATAACTACTGAATTGATTTTATTTTGTTTCATAAAGTTTCAACTATACTAAATCAAAACGGACGAATCGGAAACCAAAGTAGAGGAAAGTAGATGCAGGGAAAGAAAACAGGCGGACGCGGAAGGAAAGCTAAGTGCGGATTCTGCACTTAGCTTTGTCAAACTTGCTCCACGCGCACGTGGACGCTCTGAACGGATGCGGAATCCGCACCTGTTCAAACAAACTTGCTCCACGCGCACGTGGACGCTCTGTTTTAATTTGTCGAAAAATTGGACTTGTGAAAACTTGATATTTTGCTCACGTTGTTTTTAGCTGTTATTATCGGATTGTGTAAATAGTTATAATGCGAGGTAACGGATGTTTAAGAATAAGATTCCTGATTTGTCCAAAAAAAAAGGTTTGATGAATGCGTTTCAATTAGGCAAGGCGTTAGGTGTTTCACCGACAACTGCGAGTCGGTTGTGGAACGGTGATTTTGGCAAGGTTGGAGTTGATACGTTGCATCGTTTGTGCGATTTGTTCGAGTGTCAGATTAGCGATTATCTGTATTATGATGGCGGCGCATTGCCGGGTAAAGAAACAGTGAAGGAACTGCGAGAATAGGACAGAATTCGACACCTTAAAAAAGAAAACGAATACTGCAATCTATTGCAAAAAACGAGATTTCTACTTACGCGGCGGACGCTCTGTTACAGAAATCCGTAACTAAAAAAAGGAAATTTCACAAAACTTTACTTTTGGACGGTGAGTGCCGAAAATACGGCACTAAAAAAAGAGAAAAAAATGCTTAGTCTTTGCTCAAAATGTAGCTAGTTTTTATTATCGGTTTTTTACTGTCCGCGATTTTGCAACAAGTGCGGTAAGCCGATAACTGCGGTTTATCCTGTGCTTGATTACTTGATTGTTTTAGCGGTGCTGGCGGTGTTGGTCGTGGTTATCTCTAGATGTGGGTAAAATATGCGTGAAATTTAATCACTGCTAAGGTTTGAAGCCTCTATCAACTACTCTTCCCTTTTGGGGTTTTTCAAAGACAACCATTTTATTTAAGTAATCAAAGGTTACAATGTAATTCTGCAAAAACACATTTCCGATTGCACCGCCGAATTTGCGATTGTCTTTGCCTGTGCCTTTCGGATAAAAAATGACGGTCGGCGAATCAACGCTGATTGTGCCGACTTTTAACGATTTGATTTTACCTTTGCGAAAACTTATCGCTCCGTTGACACCCGTTCCCCCTTATTGAGGCTCAGAATCTGTCTACGAAAGCCGTGCCGATTTAGTTAACCAATATTTGAACTTGGCAAATCCGCATTTATGAAACTCTGTGCTTGTTCACAGAGTATAATACCTAGAGACACCCCCCCGCTGGGTAGTATCGAGCTGAACCTTCCCCAAACGGGAACCCATGCAAACATTAAAGGATTGATTCCGAACCCCAGAAATGAAACTTGAAGTCCGGAGTCGTCTATAAAGCTTGGAGTAAATACTCCTGCAGTGAGTCCGCCACATATCACAATCCCTTTGCAAGGAAACCTATTTACAGAAAATGGAAAACCCCCTCTAACTCTGACTTTCGCTAGCCCACCACTTGCAGTACTAACTAATGACTTAGCAACATTAAATACAGCACCTTTGGCTGCACCTACGCTAAGTACTGAGTACTTGAAATCGAGGTGTTCTTCAGTTTCTGTATTGATGAAGAATAGTTTACCACCTGCACCGGTAAATATTGCAATAGAAGTACTGTCTTCACTCGATGTATCATATTCCCAATCACTTGCGCTAAACATTGAACCCTCCAAAAGTAAGAAAAAATGCTTGTCCAAAAGTGACGTTATTAAAGGGTTGTTTTGCGGAACTTTTGAGAAGTTTTTCAAAAAGGGTCATTTATGACACGTTCTAAAGATTATTGACGAACTCGTCTAAATCCTGTCTTTTAACTTTCCAGCCCCGACCGATAATCTTCGCCCGCAGTTTCCCGCTTTTAATCGCTTCTCGCAAACTTGCTTCTGAGAGTCCAGTCAATAAGCGGCAATCACTCAAGTTTAAGAGTATCTTTTCAGAGACCCGAACAGACGCGCCGCGAGGCTCTTCGCTAGTTCCCGAAAGTAAACCCCGAATAGCTTCGACGTGAGCCTGTTCGCGGCTTGCCATCGCCTCGACTAATTGAGCCACGAACAGACGCGCATCGGGGGTTGTCGTGGCTAAGGATGTATCAGGTGATTCTAGCTGTTTTTTCAGAGTTTCGACGGCGATCTGGTCATACTCTGCTTGTTTGCCTGTTTTCCCGCGAATGTATGTTACTTCACCGAGCCGACCTTCCGAAGCGTATTTTTCAACCAAACGAGTAGATACACCGAGAAATTCCGCAGCTTTTTTCTTGTTCATAGACTCACTTAAAATACACCTTTACTTGAAAAACTGAAAAAGAGAAATTTCACAAAACTTTGCTTTTGGGCGGTGAGTGTGTCGTATTTCCGACACTAAAAAAGCGTAATTATCTATCCTTGCCAGACGTGAGGTTTCCAATTTCGGAAACTAAAAAAAGCATTATTTTTTTGCTCATAGAAATTTCCACAGGCTTCAGGTTCTTTGCTTAACGGCTAAAACTCAATGGACGCTTATAGAAAAGCGAGATAGTTAAAGTGATTGTTTTTGGCAGTGTTTAAGAAAATTACAGGAAATCGTCCAAAATGCTTAAAAATGATGTCGTGCCTGTGGAAATTAAATCATTGTAAATGCAGGGGAAAATCATTTTTTTGCTTTGTGATTGAATAATTATTTGCTAAACTCAAGACAGAAAAAAAGACCCGGTCTGATACACCGAGTCTAATTTAATTTATTGACATTTAGCGAGTCAAAAAAAGCACCCACCTACAAGTATGTGCCTTTGACTATTTTTAGCAGATTTTCTTGAGATACTCAAGAGATTTTGGCTGTGTGAAGCAATTATTTTTGTTTCGACAGAAAAATGGCAGTTCCTTGTAGGTGGGGAATTGCCTTTTTTTTCGCTTATGAAAACACCTATAAACCAACTAAAATGCCGTTCAAAGCACTGTAACACCCAAGCCTTAGTCATTCATCGCCGCCGATGGTTCTGTGTGCTTCACGCGCTCGCATCGGCTCGCATCGCGCAACTAATCCGCAGGTTGAGAGGTGAAAAATGAAAAACCACCGCTTTTCACCTTCAGAATCGAAACCGCGCGTTTCTGCGCTTGAGAAATCACGAAAACGGGCAAGGCAGAATTTAGAAACCGGCGAGCTATTGGGCGCAATTGCCGAATCTTGCCACGATGCTTCTGCCGAAGTTACTGCCGACCTTCTCAAATTATCCGCTTATGACAAGGCAAATGGTGAGTTGACGAATCTGATTGATAAAAAGGGACGTGCCTTTACTTGTCCGCAGTCGTTAATTTCAGCGAACACCCTGCTTGATGCCAATTACCAAATCAGAACAGCCAGACGGCATCGCAAGGTTATTTACAACGCATTTGCGGCGCGGTTGGATGACATAAAAGAGTTTGGACTTAATGTTTCGTTTCTTACTCCGACCTTTCCGAATTTGCTTGGTGTTGGTTTTACTGACAACGATAAGTTTCAGACCAGGGCTTGGGAAATGTTTCTGCAAACGAAAGTGTTTGGTGACTTTTTTTACGGTGGTTATTCAAAAACGGAATGGACTGAAGGCGGAAAAGGCGAGCGAGCCAGAACCGGACGTGCGTTTGACTTAGATTTGGACGGCATAAATTATCATTTTCACGTTCTTTGTATTAACTACAAGCCGTTTGCTGAAGGCGAAACTTCCCAATTGGAAAACAAATTGGCGCATATGAACAAGAACGCGAAATATGGAGCTGATGACAAAAGACCGGTTAGGAATAGTTTGAGGATCGTTTCGGCTTGGACTGAGTGTCTTAAAAAAGCGCATTTGGAAATCTTTGGAACTCGTTTAAAAGTTAAGACCAATTCGCGCCGCGTCCGTTTCACGTTTCAGAATGTTGGTCTTGATGAGATTAAGACTTTTGATCTGGAAGAATCGCGCAACGGCATATTTTGGGAAATTGCAAAGACGGCGAGTTACACGGCGAAGGGAACAAGTTTTAGGAAATTGCCCCCTGAACTATTGTTGGAAGCTGAACATTTGTTTAGAAACAAACGAATAATAAATCCCTTTGGTGCATTTCGGAAATATGTTCAAAAGAAATCGAAACGGTCAGAATCCCTTGTTAAGCAACCAACAAAGCAGAGTGAAAAAGTGCCACACAAAGCGGACAACTGTTTGTTTGACAATGTGTTGCGAGGCAAAAACGAGCCGTTAAAAACTTACGGAACTAGACTGTGCGAGCAGGGATTGCGCGATACTTGGCTGCGATACCTTGAAGTTAACGCGGGTTTGATCATTGCGAAACGCCGTGATGCGCTTCTTGAGCGATTTCCGAACTCGGTATTTACGGATTTGAGCGGGAAATCATATTACGGATGGAGAGCGGTTAAAGAATTGAGGCAGAGGGAGAAGGAAAAACAGCCGGGCTATGACCCGGAAAGCGATAATTATCACAGATTCAAAGTATATCAGGCGCAATATTTAGATGTTGTGCCGGTTGATGTTTGTAATCCTGAGCGTGTAACACCTATACCGCACAATGCTAGTCCGCAGTCTTACAAAACTGAGCCACCGGCTCAGGTAGAACGAATAGCTAGTTGGGAGTTATTTGATAGTTTTTGTGGTCTTGGAAGTGAAAACCAACAGGCGAGGATTGTTTGAAGAAACGGTTGAGTGTCCGATAATGAAATCTACCCTTTATACGCGGATTTAATGACTTGGGCTGGCGGAAATCCGCCACGAAAAAAAGAGAATGATATTGCCGAAGATTGAAAAGTTTTCATTACGGGCGATTGCCGACGCTCTAATTGGTTCGGATTTGTCGTCGGCGCGGCTTAAACTGTCGTTTGCTGTCGGTTCGGTGTTGGAAGTATCGGGAAAGGTTCAAAAATGCGCGAAACGTGAAGGATTGTGCCGATTGGTGATTGAGCCGGGCGATGTTCCCGGCTTCGTCGTATTTGCTGACTGCTTATCGGATGCGCTCAGGGTAAAGGCGCGGAAAATTCGGAAAGGTTCGCTTGCGTCGGTCAAGGGAAAATTGCAGTCATTCGGCGCGTCGGCGGTGTGTTTGTCCGATTGTCATTTAACGATGCCAGAGGACGCATCTTTATCTAAAGTCGGCAACGTTGGTGTCGTAAGCTATTGAATTTTGCATTCGTTCAAGCCAACGTAGAAACCGAGTGTTTTGCCGTCGCCAATTCCCGTCAAAGTTATGGCTTGACCCTTTTTTAATTTGGTTATTGATTCCTTTTCGGACTGTTCGAATTCACACATCACGCTCAACAAACCGATGCCGTTTTTTTTGAGTCCTTCGAGTTGCACCGTGTATTTTCCCAAAGTTTCCGCGATGTTTGAAACTTTGCCGCTGACTTGAAGCGTTTTGCCTTTGTATTTGCCGTCTGCCGCAAGTTCGTTTTCGTCGTAAGCGATGGTCAAATCAGTAGCTTTGACCGCAATGGGTGGCGCGTTCGGAGTGGCTTCGTTTCGGGGGGCGGTTTCGGCGGCGATGTTAGTAGAATTTAGATTTGTTTTTACCGTCTTATCTGCATTGCTACAGGCAATCGAAAGAAAGAAAAATGCGGCGGCGATAACTACTGAATTGATTTTATTTTGTTTCATAAAGTTTCAACTATACTAAATCAAAACGGACGAATCGGAAACCAAAGTAGAGGAAAGTAGATGCAGGGAAAGAAAACAGGCGGACGCGGAAGGAAAGCTAAGTGCGGATTCTGCACTTAGCTTTGTCAAACTTGCTCCACGCGCACGTGGACGCTCTGAACGGATGCGGAATCCGCACCTGTTCAAACAAACTTGCTCCACGCGCACGTGGACGCTCTGTTTTAATTTGTCGAAAAATTGGACTTGTGAAAACTTGATATTTTGCTCACGTTGTTTTTAGCTGTTATTATCGGATTGTGTAAATAGTTATAATGCGAGGTAACGGATGTTTAAGAATAAGATTCCTGATTTGTCCAAAAAAAAAGGTTTGATGAATGCGTTTCAATTAGGCAAGGCGTTAGGTGTTTCACCGACAACTGCGAGTCGGTTGTGGAACGGTGATTTTGGCAAGGTTGGAGTTGATACGTTGCATCGTTTGTGCGATTTGTTCGAGTGTCAGATTAGCGATTATCTGTATTATGATGGCGGCGCATTGCCGGGTAAAGAAACAGTGAAGGAACTGCGAGAATAGGACAGAATTCGACACCTTAAAAAAGAAAACGAATACTGCAATCTATTGCAAAAAACGAGATTTCTACTTACGCGGCGGACGCTCTGTTACAGAAATCCGTAACTAAAAAAAGGAAATTTCACAAAACTTTACTTTTGGACGGTGAGTGCCGAAAATACGGCACTAAAAAAAGAGAAAAAAATGCTTAGTCTTTGCTCAAAATGTAGCTAGTTTTTATTATCGGTTTTTTACTGTCCGCGATTTTGCAACAAGTGCGGTAAGCCGATAACTGCGGTTTATCCTGTGCTTGATTACTTGATTGTTTTAGCGGTGCTGGCGGTGTTGGTCGTGGTTATCTCTAGATGTGGGTAAAATATGCGTGAAATTTAATCACTGCTAAGGTTTGAAGCCTCTATCAACTACTCTTCCCTTTTGGGGTTTTTCAAAGACAACCATTTTATTTAAGTAATCAAAGGTTACAATGTAATTCTGCAAAAACACATTTCCGATTGCACCGCCGAATTTGCGATTGTCTTTGCCTGTGCCTTTCGGATAAAAAATGACGGTCGGCGAATCAACGCTGATTGTGCCGACTTTTAACGATTTGATTTTACCTTTGCGAAAACTTATCGCTCCGTTGACACCCGTTCCCCCTTATTGAGGCTCAGAATCTGTCTACGAAAGCCGTGCCGATTTAGTTAACCAATATTTGAACTTGGCAAATCCGCATTTATGAAACTCTGTGCTTGTTCACAGAGTATAATACCTAGAGACACCCCCCCGCTGGGTAGTATCGAGCTGAACCTTCCCCAAACGGGAACCCATGCAAACATTAAAGGATTGATTCCGAACCCCAGAAATGAAACTTGAAGTCCGGAGTCGTCTATAAAGCTTGGAGTAAATACTCCTGCAGTGAGTCCGCCACATATCACAATCCCTTTGCAAGGAAACCTATTTACAGAAAATGGAAAACCCCCTCTAACTCTGACTTTCGCTAGCCCACCACTTGCAGTACTAACTAATGACTTAGCAACATTAAATACAGCACCTTTGGCTGCACCTACGCTAAGTACTGAGTACTTGAAATCGAGGTGTTCTTCAGTTTCTGTATTGATGAAGAATAGTTTACCACCTGCACCGGTAAATATTGCAATAGAAGTACTGTCTTCACTCGATGTATCATATTCCCAATCACTTGCGCTAAACATTGAACCCTCCAAAAGTAAGAAAAAATGCTTGTCCAAAAGTGACGTTATTAAAGGGTTGTTTTGCGGAACTTTTGAGAAGTTTTTCAAAAAGGGTCATTTATGACACGTTCTAAAGATTATTGACGAACTCGTCTAAATCCTGTCTTTTAACTTTCCAGCCCCGACCGATAATCTTCGCCCGCAGTTTCCCGCTTTTAATCGCTTCTCGCAAACTTGCTTCTGAGAGTCCAGTCAATAAGCGGCAATCACTCAAGTTTAAGAGTATCTTTTCAGAGACCCGAACAGACGCGCCGCGAGGCTCTTCGCTAGTTCCCGAAAGTAAACCCCGAATAGCTTCGACGTGAGCCTGTTCGCGGCTTGCCATCGCCTCGACTAATTGAGCCACGAACAGACGCGCATCGGGGGTTGTCGTGGCTAAGGATGTATCAGGTGATTCTAGCTGTTTTTTCAGAGTTTCGACGGCGATCTGGTCATACTCTGCTTGTTTGCCTGTTTTCCCGCGAATGTATGTTACTTCACCGAGCCGACCTTCCGAAGCGTATTTTTCAACCAAACGAGTAGATACACCGAGAAATTCCGCAGCTTTTTTCTTGTTCATAGACTCACTTAAAATACACCTTTACTTGAAAAACTGAAAAAGAGAAATTTCACAAAACTTTGCTTTTGGGCGGTGAGTGTGTCGTATTTCCGACACTAAAAAAGCGTAATTATCTATCCTTGCCAGACGTGAGGTTTCCAATTTCGGAAACTAAAAAAAGCATTATTTTTTTGCTCATAGAAATTTCCACAGGCTTCAGGTTCTTTGCTTAACGGCTAAAACTCAATGGACGCTTATAGAAAAGCGAGATAGTTAAAGTGATTGTTTTTGGCAGTGTTTAAGAAAATTACAGGAAATCGTCCAAAATGCTTAAAAATGATGTCGTGCCTGTGGAAATTAAATCATTGTAAATGCAGGGGAAAATCATTTTTTTGCTTTGTGATTGAATAATTATTTGCTAAACTCAAGACAGAAAAAAAGACCCGGTCTGATACACCGAGTCTAATTTAATTTATTGACATTTAGCGAGTCAAAAAAAGCACCCACCTACAAGTATGTGCCTTTGACTATTTTTAGCAGATTTTCTTGAGATACTCAAGAGATTTTGGCTGTGTGAAGCAATTATTTTTGTTTCGACAGAAAAATGGCAGTTCCTTGTAGGTGGGGAATTGCCTTTTTTTTCGCTTATGAAAACACCTATAAACCAACTAAAATGCCGTTCAAAGCACTGTAACACCCAAGCCTTAGTCATTCATCGCCGCCGATGGTTCTGTGTGCTTCACGCGCTCGCATCGGCTCGCATCGCGCAACTAATCCGCAGGTTGAGAGGTGAAAAATGAAAAACCACCGCTTTTCACCTTCAGAATCGAAACCGCGCGTTTCTGCGCTTGAGAAATCACGAAAACGGGCAAGGCAGAATTTAGAAACCGGCGAGCTATTGGGCGCAATTGCCGAATCTTGCCACGATGCTTCTGCCGAAGTTACTGCCGACCTTCTCAAATTATCCGCTTATGACAAGGCAAATGGTGAGTTGACGAATCTGATTGATAAAAAGGGACGTGCCTTTACTTGTCCGCAGTCGTTAATTTCAGCGAACACCCTGCTTGATGCCAATTACCAAATCAGAACAGCCAGACGGCATCGCAAGGTTATTTACAACGCATTTGCGGCGCGGTTGGATGACATAAAAGAGTTTGGACTTAATGTTTCGTTTCTTACTCCGACCTTTCCGAATTTGCTTGGTGTTGGTTTTACTGACAACGATAAGTTTCAGACCAGGGCTTGGGAAATGTTTCTGCAAACGAAAGTGTTTGGTGACTTTTTTTACGGTGGTTATTCAAAAACGGAATGGACTGAAGGCGGAAAAGGCGAGCGAGCCAGAACCGGACGTGCGTTTGACTTAGATTTGGACGGCATAAATTATCATTTTCACGTTCTTTGTATTAACTACAAGCCGTTTGCTGAAGGCGAAACTTCCCAATTGGAAAACAAATTGGCGCATATGAACAAGAACGCGAAATATGGAGCTGATGACAAAAGACCGGTTAGGAATAGTTTGAGGATCGTTTCGGCTTGGACTGAGTGTCTTAAAAAAGCGCATTTGGAAATCTTTGGAACTCGTTTAAAAGTTAAGACCAATTCGCGCCGCGTCCGTTTCACGTTTCAGAATGTTGGTCTTGATGAGATTAAGACTTTTGATCTGGAAGAATCGCGCAACGGCATATTTTGGGAAATTGCAAAGACGGCGAGTTACACGGCGAAGGGAACAAGTTTTAGGAAATTGCCCCCTGAACTATTGTTGGAAGCTGAACATTTGTTTAGAAACAAACGAATAATAAATCCCTTTGGTGCATTTCGGAAATATGTTCAAAAGAAATCGAAACGGTCAGAATCCCTTGTTAACCAACCAACAAAGCAGAGTGAAAAAACGCTACACAATTCAGACAACTCTTTGTTTGATAATGTGTTGCGAGGCAAAAACGAGCCGTTAAAAACTTACGGAACTAGACTGTGCGAGCAGGGATTGCGCGATACTTGGCTGCGATACCTTGAAGTTAACCGGGATTTGATCATTGCGAAACGCCGTGATGCGCTTCTTGAGCGATTTCCGAACTCGGTATTTACGGATTTGAGCGGGAAATCATATTACGGATGGAGAGCGGTTAAAGAATTGAAGCAGAGGGAGAAGGAAAAACAGCCGGGCTATGACCCGGAAAGCGATAATTATTACAGATTCAAGGTATATCAGGCGCAATATTTAGATGCTGTGGCGGTTGATGTCTGTAAATCTGCGTCTGTAACGCCTACACCGCACAATGCTAGTCCGCGGTCTTACAAGACTGGGCGACCGGCTCAGGTAGAACGAATAGCTAGTTGGGAGTTATTTGATAGTTTTTATAGTCTTGGGAGTGAAAACCAGCAGGCGAGGATTGTTTAAAGGAATGCTTGAGTGTCCGATAATGAAACTTACCGTTTATAAACGGATTTAAGGCTTTGGGCTTGCGGAAATCCGCCACGAAAAAAAGAGAATGATATTAGCGAAGATTGAAAAGTTCTCATTACAGGCGATTGCCGACGCTCTAAGAGCTAGTCTGAAAAGTCTCAAGCCAATCTTCTGAGTAGAATTCTAATCATCGAAAGATACAGCATCGCTTGGCTGCTTTGTGGTATTATGAAAAGAGGCTTTACAGCGCATTAAATCCAAAGAAAAAAGCCGAGGATATAGGTTATGAAGAAGCGATCAACAACGCAGCGGATAGTTATGAGCGAAGACAGTCAACTGTTCTCTTCAATCAACAAGGCAACAAAAGGGATGACACCAGAGGAGCGGGTGGATTGGATCGACAAGACGTTTCCAAGCAAAACCTCTCCAAAGAAAAATACTCCCAAGGGCAAGGAACAAGAGTAGGATTTGCTCCCTTTCGTGAGGGCGACATCCGAACTCCGTCGGAGTCGGGGAAGGTTTTCAGTTCCAAGGCGTATCAAGATTGGAAAGACCTTGGTGCGTCAGTCGCCGATTCTCTTGGATTAACGTCATCGCTGGACACTCCGTCTCTGGGAATTTTCGGAAAAACGAGCGAGTTTTACGAACCAAGCCGTCTTCTTGAACTTGAGGGTGATAGGGAGCGGATAAGAACCTTCGCGGCATTGATGGGTGTTCTTGCCCCCGACCAGCAGTATTCGGTGATGGTTAATACCTACGACGAATCTGCTAAATCGGGCGAAGTATACTTAACATTTGAAGACGCCCAGGCAGCCGAAGATTTTATAGACAACAGGAGCCATTACGGTTTCGACGATTTAAGTTTTATCCCCGAGACCAACACCGTTCTTTTATTGAATGACGGAACAGATGAGGAGGCCGCTAAATTCGCGGCGATATATGAAGAATATGGACAAAAAATTGAAACAGAACTCAGAAGAGCAGAAATCGACTTCATCGAAGAGCCTCACTATCGAGGAATTGTGCAAGAAGCACGGAGTTCCCTTTCGGGACACGACGAAGGAACACGTCGGGAAAACCTCGGTCGCTTTCTTGGGCAAGCCGAAGACAAACTCCAAAAACAAGAAATAACCAACACCGAATCCGAACCCTTGCAGATGGTTGCGCCGGAAGATGACGCAACCAAACTCACCTACACTCCGCCATATACGCTGACGGCACTAAGGGTTCTAAACCGAGTAAAAAGAGAAGGACAATGCAAATTGGTGATTGAGCCGGGCGCGAGTGTTCCCGGCTTCGTCGTCTTTGCCGACTGCCGGACCGACGCGGCAAAAGCTACGGCGCGGAAAATTCGGAAAGGTTCGCTTGTGACGGTCCGCGGAAAGTTTCAGACGTTCGGCGCGTCGGCAGTTTGTTTGAGTGATTGCCGTTTGCGGTAAAAACAGGAAAGAAACCAAAACACAGAAAAAACACAGAACAAAGACTTGTTCCACGCCCGGCGCGGACGGAATGCTAAACGCGGATTCCGCACTTAGCTTTGTAAAACTTGTTCCACGCGCACGCGGACGGATTGTTCTCCGCAGCCTTTTTAGTTTTAAATGCAAAACTTGTTCCACGCGCACGCGGACGGATTTTGGCTCAATAACAGAGAAAGAACAAAGAAACATTCCACAAATTCAACACTCTAAAAAAACAGAAATAACGTGAAAGTGACGTAGAGAATTGGACGAATTGGACACCTAAAAAAAAGAGAATGGCTACCTTTGGCTACCCTAAAAAAGAAAGCCGAGAATCAAAAGTAGAGTGAAATAGATAATGGTCGGAAAGAAAATAGGCGGTTGCGGACGCTTCTCGAATGTTGCAATCTATCGCAAAAAACGAGCTTTTTACTTACGCGGCGGACGCTCTGTTTCGTAAATGCGTAACTAAAAAAAGCCACTCCCGTGCTCGCGGATGTTATTGATAAATAAAATAGGAAAAAAACAGGAAATACTAGGGTTGGACGGGTAAAATAGAGTTATAGAAAAGTGATAGTAAAGTTACAGTAAATGGGGCATCTATATTTCTTCAGCGTGTTCATATAATTCTGATAACCGATTTTGACGCAGACGAAACTTTGTTCCGTGATTATGTCCGCTTCGTGCATCGAAATCTACCAACACAAAACCTTCTTTTAGACCTTGTAAAAATCCGTCGAAGCTAAATCGGCTTAACTTCAAAATCTTTTGATAATGATAAAACTCTTGTCCTTTTTCCCGTTTAACTTTGGCTTGAACATAAAAGCAATTGTGCAATTTTGTTCCGGCTTTGGCGGCTAAATCATCAAAACCCCAATACGGTTGCGGATTAAGTTCCGACAGCCCGACCCGACTTTCAACCGATTTATGCCAAGTCAGATGTTTGACGGCGACCGATGAACTATCAAACGAGATTAAAACTTTGCGCTCCGTTTCATCAATTACGACTTTGAAACCCCTATCACTCGACGCAAGGACTTGAATAGTTTGGCGAAAGCTCTTTTCAGTTTCAGGATATTTCAAACCGGCTTGCTGATGTCGCCAACCATATTTTGGAAGTAGAACAGCAGGGACAAAGCGGAGAGCTTGGGGTGATGGGTCAAGGTGAAAAAGTGTAGTTAGAGCCGACGTGCCAAGCCTTTGCGCTTTTAATTCCCATTCGGCAGCGTTCGGCATTGGCAAATTGTTTTCTTCAATGCCAAGCAAATCTTCAAGGGTGTTACCGATGCCGCCGTGATTGCCGTGCCGAGCGTTTGAAACGAAGCCCATATCACGAATCTTTTTAAGTTCGTCAATGAGCGATTCTTTTGTGTAAATTATCATCCGTTTGCCAAGTCAGAAAGCGAGTTTTCCTTCAATGAAATAGTTTCCGTGCCGTCAATCCGAGCTTGCGCCATTTCGCAGTATTCCGGCGAAACATCAATGCCGATGTAATTTCTACCTAACTGCTTTGCGACAAGCGCAGTAGTTCCAGAACCCGAAAACGGGTCAAGGACAACTTGCGCCAATGTAGATTCGATACAGCGATACGGCAAGCCAATCGGAAAAGGCGCAGGATGCTTATTTTTCATTTCTTGCGGAAATTCCCAAACATCCGTATAACCGTTTTTTTTCGGCGCGAGCTTAAACTTAGGTTTGCATATTAAGTAAATGACTTCGTAACTTGGCACAAAGTAACCGGGATTAAAATTAAAACCGCCCGCACGTTTCCAGATGATAATCTGACGAACCGGAAAGCCATTTACAATATCATCACGGTCTTGCATTATTCCGCCTTGCACACGCCGTTTATGATTATAAAAAATCGCTCCGTCGTCTTTTAGAAGCCGCATTACTTCGGTCAAACAAGCCCGTTGCCATTCGACATACTCATTATGCGGCATTTCGTCGCTGTGATGTGCATAGCCGTTTTGAAGCGGATTATTTGCCCAACGTCCTGTTTTTGTTCCGGCTTTCATTCCATTGCCGGTTGAATTTTTCAAATTATATGGTGGTGAAGTAACCATTAGATCAATGCTTTCAGATGGCATTTGCTTCATTACTTCTAACGAATCACCACATATAATTTTATTTAAATAGGGTGTAATGTTAGGTTCTATATTTTTAGTTTTCTTCAATGCTTCCATAATTACAAGTTTTTAATAAATTCGTCTAAGTTTTGGCGTTTGATTTTATAACCGCGACCAATGATTTTGGCTTTTAGTTTTCCACTATCAATGGCATCGCGTAAAGTTAAGCGCGAAAGTCCCGTAAGTAATTGGCAATCCTTCAAATTCAAGAGTAGTTTTTCACTTACCCGAATAGGTTCGTTTCGCGGCTGTTCACGGGTTGCCATTGCTTCGAGAAGTTGAGCCACGAACAGACGCGCATCGGGGTTTTTCGTGGCTATTGCCGTATCGGGTGATTCTAGCTGTTTTTTCAGAGTTTCGACGGCGGTTTGGTCATACTCCGCTTGTTTGCCTGTTTTCCCGCGAATGTATGTTACTTCACCGAGCCGACCTTCTGAAGCGTATTTTTCAACTAAACGAGTAGATACACCGAGAAATTCAGCAGCTTCTTTTTTGTTCATAGATGGATTATAAAATACACCGAAATTTGAAATGCTGAAAAGAGAATTTTACATTCGGTAGGTGAGTATGTCGAAAATATGGCACTATGACACGTTACTTAGTTCCGTGTAAATACAGTAAATACAGGGGGAAATGTATTTTTTGTTTTGTGTTTGGATTGATTTTTGTTAAAGTTATAAATAGAAAAAAGGTTCGGTCTTGAACACCGAACCTTCCTGATATTTTGACACTGGCTACGGTCAAAAAATGGCAATCACCCAAGTATGTGTTATTGCCATTTCAATTATATACACAATCTATCTTTAAATCTCAAGGCAATATTGATTGAGATTAAAAAAAGGCTGATTCTCTTGGGTGGAATCAGCCTTTCTCATTTTGATATATGGAACACCCAAGAAATTTAATTAAACGCTATTCAAAACGCTGTAATGAGCAAGGCTTGGTTATCTATCGCCGCCGCCACTTCTGCGTCGTCCACGCGATTGTGGCGGCTCGCATCGCGCAATTCATTCGCAGTCTAGGGGGTGGAAGATGAAAAAACCCCGCAATTTACCTTCGGAATCGAAACCGCTTATTTCTGCGCTTGAGAAATCACGAAGACGGGCAAAGCAGAATTTAGAAACCGGAAAACTGTTGGGCGCAATTGCCGAATCTTGTCGTGATGTATCTGCTGAAGTTACTGCCGATCTTCTCAAACTATCCGCTTATGACAAGGCAAATGGTGAATTGACGAATTTGATTGATAAAAAGGGACGTGCCTTTACTTGTCCGCAGTCGTTGATTTCAGCGAACACCCTGCTTGATACCAATTACCAAATCAGAACAGCCAGACGGCATCGCAAAGTCATTTATAATGCGTTTGCGTCGCGGTTGGATGACATAAAAGAATTTGGACTTAATGTTTCGTTTCTTACTCCGACCTTTCCGAATTTGCTTGGTGTTGGTTTTACTGACAACGATAAGTTTCAGACCAGGGCTTGGGAAATGTTTTTGCAAATGAAAGCGTTCGGTGATTTTTTTTACGGCGGTTATTCAAAGACCGAATGGACTGAAGGCGGAAAAGGCGAGCGAGCCAGAACCGGACGTGCGTTTGATTTATATTTGGACGGCATAAATTATCATTTTCACGTTCTTTGTATTAACTACAAGCCGTTTGCTGAAGGCGAAACTTCCCAATTGGAAAACAAATTGGCGCATATGAACAAGAACGCGAAATATGGAGCTGATGACAAAAGACCGATTAGGAATAGTTTGAGGATCGTTTCGGCTTGGACTGAGTGTCTAAAAAAAGCGCATTTAGAAATCTTTGGAACTCATTTAAAAGTTAAGACCAATTCGCGCCGCGTCCGTTTCACGTTTCAGAATGTTGGTCTTGATGAAATTAAGTCCTTTGACCTTGATGACTCGCGCAACGGCATATTTTGGGAGATTGCAAAGACGGCGAGTTACACGGCGAAGGGAACAAGTTTTAGGAAGTTGCCCCCTGAACTATTGTTGGAAGCTGAACATTTGTTTAGAAACAAGCGAATAATCAACCCCTTTGGCGCATTTCGGAAATATGTTCAAAAGAAATCAAAACCGTCGGAATCCCTTGTTAACCAATCAACAAAGCAGATTGAAAAAACGCCGCACGATTCAGACAACTCTTTGTTTGATAATGTGTTGCGAGGCAAAAACGAGCCGTTAAAAACTTACGGAACTAGACTGTGCGAGCAGGGATTGCGCTATACTTGGCTGCGATACCTTGAAGTTAACGCGGATTTGATCATTGCGAAACGCCGTGATGCGCTTCTTGAGCGGTTTCCGAACTCGGTATTTACGGATTTGAGTGGGAGATCATATTACGGATGGAGAGCGGTTAAAGAATTGAAGCAGAGGGAGAAGGAAAAACAGCCGGGCTATGACCCGGAAAGCGATAATTATTACAGATTCAAGGTATATCAGGCGCAATATTTAGATGCTGTGGCGGTTGATGTCTGTAAATCTGCGTCTGTAACGCCTACACCGCACAATGCTAGTCCGCGGTCTTACAAGACTGGGCGACCGGCTCAGGTAGAACGAATAGCTAGTTGGGAGTTATTTGATAGTTTTTATAGTCTTGGGAGTGAAAACCAGCAGGCGAGGATTGTTTAAAGGAATGCTTGAGTGTCCGATAATGAAACTTACCGTTTATAAACGGATTTAAGGCTTTGGGCTTGCGGAAATCCGCCACGAAAAAAAGAGAATGATATTAGCGAAGATTGAAAAGTTCTCATTACAGGCGATTGCCGACGCTCTAAGAGCTAGTCTGAAAAGTCTCAAGCCAATCTTCTGAGTAGAATTCTAATCATCGAAAGATACAGCATCGCTTGGCTGCTTTGTGGTATTATGAAAAGAGGCTTTACAGCGCATTAAATCCAAAGAAAAAAGCCGAGGATATAGGTTATGAAGAAGCGATCAACAACGCAGCGGATAGTTATGAGCGAAGACAGTCAACTGTTCTCTTCAATCAACAAGGCAACAAAAGGGATGACACCAGAGGAGCGGGTGGATTGGATCGACAAGACGTTTCCAAGCAAAACCTCTCCAAAGAAAAATACTCCCAAGGGCAAGGAACAAGAGTAGGATTTGCTCCCTTTCGTGAGGGCGACATCCGAACTCCGTCGGAGTCGGGGAAGGTTTTCAGTTCCAAGGCGTATCAAGATTGGAAAGACCTTGGTGCGTCAGTCGCCGATTCTCTTGGATTAACGTCATCGCTGGACACTCCGTCTCTGGGAATTTTCGGAAAAACGAGCGAGTTTTACGAACCAAGCCGTCTTCTTGAACTTGAGGGTGATAGGGAGCGGATAAGAACCTTCGCGGCATTGATGGGTGTTCTTGCCCCCGACCAGCAGTATTCGGTGATGGTTAATACCTACGACGAATCTGCTAAATCGGGCGAAGTATACTTAACATTTGAAGACGCCCAGGCAGCCGAAGATTTTATAGACAACAGGAGCCATTACGGTTTCGACGATTTAAGTTTTATCCCCGAGACCAACACCGTTCTTTTATTGAATGACGGAACAGATGAGGAGGCCGCTAAATTCGCGGCGATATATGAAGAATATGGACAAAAAATTGAAACAGAACTCAGAAGAGCAGAAATCGACTTCATCGAAGAGCCTCACTATCGAGGAATTGTGCAAGAAGCACGGAGTTCCCTTTCGGGACACGACGAAGGAACACGTCGGGAAAACCTCGGTCGCTTTCTTGGGCAAGCCGAAGACAAACTCCAAAAACAAGAAATAACCAACACCGAATCCGAACCCTTGCAGATGGTTGCGCCGGAAGATGACGCAACCAAACTCACCTACACTCCGCCATATACGCTGACGGCACTAAGGGTTCTAAACCGAGTAAAAAGAGAAGGACAATGCAAATTGGTGATTGAGCCGGGCGCGAGTGTTCCCGGCTTCGTCGTCTTTGCCGACTGCCGGACCGACGCGGCAAAAGCTACGGCGCGGAAAATTCGGAAAGGTTCGCTTGTGACGGTCCGCGGAAAGTTTCAGACGTTCGGCGCGTCGGCAGTTTGTTTGAGTGATTGCCGTTTGCGGTAAAAACAGGAAAGAAACCAAAACACAGAAAAAACACAGAACAAAGACTTGTTCCACGCCCGGCGCGGACGGAATGCTAAACGCGGATTCCGCACTTAGCTTTGTAAAACTTGTTCCACGCGCACGCGGACGGATTGTTCTCCGCAGCCTTTTTAGTTTTAAATGCAAAACTTGTTCCACGCGCACGCGGACGGATTTTGGCTCAATAACAGAGAAAGAACAAAGAAACATTCCACAAATTCAACACTCTAAAAAAACAGAAATAACGTGAAAGTGACGTAGAGAATTGGACGAATTGGACACCTAAAAAAAAGAGAATGGCTACCTTTGGCTACCCTAAAAAAGAAAGCCGAGAATCAAAAGTAGAGTGAAATAGATAATGGTCGGAAAGAAAATAGGCGGTTGCGGACGCTTCTCGAATGTTGCAATCTATCGCAAAAAACGAGCTTTTTACTTACGCGGCGGACGCTCTGTTTCGTAAATGCGTAACTAAAAAAAGCCACTCCCGTGCTCGCGGATGTTATTGATAAATAAAATAGGAAAAAAACAGGAAATACTAGGGTTGGACGGGTAAAATAGAGTTATAGAAAAGTGATAGTAAAGTTACAGTAAATGGGGCATCTATATTTCTTCAGCGTGTTCATATAATTCTGATAACCGATTTTGACGCAGACGAAACTTTGTTCCGTGATTATGTCCGCTTCGTGCATCGAAATCTACCAACACAAAACCTTCTTTTAGACCTTGTAAAAATCCGTCGAAGCTAAATCGGCTTAACTTCAAAATCTTTTGATAATGATAAAACTCTTGTCCTTTTTCCCGTTTAACTTTGGCTTGAACATAAAAGCAATTGTGCAATTTTGTTCCGGCTTTGGCGGCTAAATCATCAAAACCCCAATACGGTTGCGGATTAAGTTCCGACAGCCCGACCCGACTTTCAACCGATTTATGCCAAGTCAGATGTTTGACGGCGACCGATGAACTATCAAACGAGATTAAAACTTTGCGCTCCGTTTCATCAATTACGACTTTGAAACCCCTATCACTCGACGCAAGGACTTGAATAGTTTGGCGAAAGCTCTTTTCAGTTTCAGGATATTTCAAACCGGCTTGCTGATGTCGCCAACCATATTTTGGAAGTAGAACAGCAGGGACAAAGCGGAGAGCTTGGGGTGATGGGTCAAGGTGAAAAAGTGTAGTTAGAGCCGACGTGCCAAGCCTTTGCGCTTTTAATTCCCATTCGGCAGCGTTCGGCATTGGCAAATTGTTTTCTTCAATGCCAAGCAAATCTTCAAGGGTGTTACCGATGCCGCCGTGATTGCCGTGCCGAGCGTTTGAAACGAAGCCCATATCACGAATCTTTTTAAGTTCGTCAATGAGCGATTCTTTTGTGTAAATTATCATCCGTTTGCCAAGTCAGAAAGCGAGTTTTCCTTCAATGAAATAGTTTCCGTGCCGTCAATCCGAGCTTGCGCCATTTCGCAGTATTCCGGCGAAACATCAATGCCGATGTAATTTCTACCTAACTGCTTTGCGACAAGCGCAGTAGTTCCAGAACCCGAAAACGGGTCAAGGACAACTTGCGCCAATGTAGATTCGATACAGCGATACGGCAAGCCAATCGGAAAAGGCGCAGGATGCTTATTTTTCATTTCTTGCGGAAATTCCCAAACATCCGTATAACCGTTTTTTTTCGGCGCGAGCTTAAACTTAGGTTTGCATATTAAGTAAATGACTTCGTAACTTGGCACAAAGTAACCGGGATTAAAATTAAAACCGCCCGCACGTTTCCAGATGATAATCTGACGAACCGGAAAGCCATTTACAATATCATCACGGTCTTGCATTATTCCGCCTTGCACACGCCGTTTATGATTATAAAAAATCGCTCCGTCGTCTTTTAGAAGCCGCATTACTTCGGTCAAACAAGCCCGTTGCCATTCGACATACTCATTATGCGGCATTTCGTCGCTGTGATGTGCATAGCCGTTTTGAAGCGGATTATTTGCCCAACGTCCTGTTTTTGTTCCGGCTTTCATTCCATTGCCGGTTGAATTTTTCAAATTATATGGTGGTGAAGTAACCATTAGATCAATGCTTTCAGATGGCATTTGCTTCATTACTTCTAACGAATCACCACATATAATTTTATTTAAATAGGGTGTAATGTTAGGTTCTATATTTTTAGTTTTCTTCAATGCTTCCATAATTACAAGTTTTTAATAAATTCGTCTAAGTTTTGGCGTTTGATTTTATAACCGCGACCAATGATTTTGGCTTTTAGTTTTCCACTATCAATGGCATCGCGTAAAGTTAAGCGCGAAAGTCCCGTAAGTAATTGGCAATCCTTCAAATTCAAGAGTAGTTTTTCACTTACCCGAATAGGTTCGTTTCGCGGCTGTTCACGGGTTGCCATTGCTTCGAGAAGTTGAGCCACGAACAGACGCGCATCGGGGTTTTTCGTGGCTATTGCCGTATCGGGTGATTCTAGCTGTTTTTTCAGAGTTTCGACGGCGGTTTGGTCATACTCCGCTTGTTTGCCTGTTTTCCCGCGAATGTATGTTACTTCACCGAGCCGACCTTCTGAAGCGTATTTTTCAACTAAACGAGTAGATACACCGAGAAATTCAGCAGCTTCTTTTTTGTTCATAGATGGATTATAAAATACACCGAAATTTGAAATGCTGAAAAGAGAATTTTACATTCGGTAGGTGAGTATGTCGAAAATATGGCACTATGACACGTTACTTAGTTCCGTGTAAATACAGTAAATACAGGGGGAAATGTATTTTTTGTTTTGTGTTTGGATTGATTTTTGTTAAAGTTATAAATAGAAAAAAGGTTCGGTCTTGAACACCGAACCTTCCTGATATTTTGACACTGGCTACGGTCAAAAAATGGCAATCACCCAAGTATGTGTTATTGCCATTTCAATTATATACACAATCTATCTTTAAATCTCAAGGCAATATTGATTGAGATTAAAAAAAGGCTGATTCTCTTGGGTGGAATCAGCCTTTCTCATTTTGATATATGGAACACCCAAGAAATTTAATTAAACGCTATTCAAAACGCTGTAATGAGCAAGGCTTGGTTATCTATCGCCGCCGCCACTTCTGCGTCGTCCACGCGATTGTGGCGGCTCGCATCGCGCAATTCATTCGCAGTCTAGGGGGTGGAAGATGAAAAAACCCCGCAATTTACCTTCGGAATCGAAACCGCTTATTTCTGCGCTTGAGAAATCACGAAGACGGGCAAAGCAGAATTTAGAAACCGGAAAACTGTTGGGCGCAATTGCCGAATCTTGTCGTGATGTATCTGCTGAAGTTACTGCCGATCTTCTCAAACTATCCGCTTATGACAAGGCAAATGGTGAATTGACGAATTTGATTGATAAAAAGGGACGTGCCTTTACTTGTCCGCAGTCGTTGATTTCAGCGAACACCCTGCTTGATACCAATTACCAAATCAGAACAGCCAGACGGCATCGCAAAGTCATTTATAATGCGTTTGCGTCGCGGTTGGATGACATAAAAGAATTTGGACTTAATGTTTCGTTTCTTACTCCGACCTTTCCGAATTTGCTTGGTGTTGGTTTTACTGACAACGATAAGTTTCAGACCAGGGCTTGGGAAATGTTTTTGCAAATGAAAGCGTTCGGTGATTTTTTTTACGGCGGTTATTCAAAGACCGAATGGACTGAAGGCGGAAAAGGCGAGCGAGCCAGAACCGGACGTGCGTTTGATTTATATTTGGACGGCATAAATTATCATTTTCACGTTCTTTGTATTAACTACAAGCCGTTTGCTGAAGGCGAAACTTCCCAATTGGAAAACAAATTGGCGCATATGAACAAGAACGCGAAATATGGAGCTGA
>MWVT01000023.1_pt1 | contig 23604 bp, 22 predicted proteins | sample 1047201 | NCBI WGS metagenome assembly MWVT01 (sample SAMN06349988, study PRJNA376086) | soil metagenome | isolation source: TG5-1 sample Antarctic (ecotone) soil | place: Antarctica | collected 2015-01-13 | reverse complement strand
ACGCTTTGCCAAAAAACATGATGTGCTTGTTCAAATGCTTCATTCTCCAGGCTCATATTTATTAGAAGGCAGCCCCTTACTTATTGTGTCTGGCGAGAAAAAATTACCTAAGGAAGATATAGATGAGCTGATGGTAGCAATAGATTTATACAGCGGTCAACCCATAGATAAAAACTCCTACTATGGTTATCACCAGCTTGCTGAAGTTGCCATCAAGGCATTAAGCCCGGGTATAAACGACCCCGAAACAGCCGTGCTAAGCATACACGCCTTAACTGACCTGTTCCGGTTTAGATTATTTAACTATCTGCCTTTAACCTTAGCCGATGAAAACAAAGTAATACGTGTGGCAATGAAAGAACTGTCGTTTGACGAATTATTTGTTGAATGTTTCTACCCAATTTGGAACTATGGAAAAGAGGATAAGTATATTCAGGATGCACTTTTTCAAATGAGCCAACAATTATTGCAATGCGATGTAAATCAGGAAAATCAGCAGCTACTGCAAAATTTTAAAGCAAAGATAAAGATGCAAATAATTTCACATGAAAAATAACTTTGCACTGTTTCAAAGAGGGAAATATCTTTTATAATCCTTTGTTCAATCATAATCCTTCGGATTGCAAAAAAAAATTAAATACGACAGCTTCGATGGCCGGATACCATACTTACAAGACTTGTATTGATGCTTGCCTTAAATGTGCAGCAATTTGTAACCATTGTGCAATTTCTTGCACGTAAGAGGAAATATAAAAATGATGGCGAAGTGCATTCAATTGAGTGATAAAGCGACAATGGGGTTTTTATTATATAAAACAAAAAAAGGAATAAGACATGCCAGTGCTGATGTGGGTTTAATGTTCACTGCCTATAACCTGCGCAGGCTTATGAACATCATCGAAAAAAATGCCCTAAAAAAGTTCCTCAGGGAGCTTGTGTCTGCCTTTTTTAAATCATTCGTCGCATCAAAGGCAATACGCTTCAAAATAAGCGCTTCATTTTTTTCACTACCATTCTCTAAAATAAAATTGCAGCTGCTTTTAAATGGCTTGACGATTGATTTATATTTGAAGAACAAGGTTAGTATTTAGACGAACTGCCGTTATGTCCAATTAGAAAAACAAATGCGAAATCAAAATCAATAAATGGAATTCAAAGATTATTATAAGATTTTGGACGTTTCGAAGACAGCAACCGAAATGGAGATTAAAACAGCCTATCGGAAACTCGCCCGGAAATATCATCCTGATTTAAACCCCGGAAACAAGGAATCTGAGACAAAATTCAAAGAAATAAATGAGGCAAACGAAGTTTTGAGTGATCCTGAAAACCGGAAGAAATACGACAAATATGGAAAAGATTGGAAACACGGAGAAGAATATGAAAAAACCAGACGCCAACAACAAAAACAATATTCTCCACATCAATCAGGTCAGAAAGACTTTTCAAAAGAAGAATATTCGGATTTTTTCGAATCGATGTTTGGTGGAGGAAGATCATCATACAACCAAGGTCACAGTCCAAAATTTAAAGGTCAGGATTACAATGCTGAATTACATCTTGATTTAAAAGACGTTTACACCGATCAAACTCAAATCCTATCAGTCAATGGTGAAAAAATTAGGCTCACAATACCCGCAGGAGTTGAAAACGGTCAAGTGATAAAAATTAAAGGAAAAGGAGGATTAGGAATCAATGGAGGGCCCGATGGTGATTTATTTATCAAATTCAATATCAACAATCACACGCAGTTCAAACGCGAAAGGAATGATCTATATCAGAATGTTGATCTGGATCTATACACATCCATTTTGGGCGGAGAAATCACTATAGACTCTTTTAATGGTAAGGTCAAGCTGCAGATAAAGCCTGAAGCGAAAAATGAATCAAAAGTAAAATTGAAAGGAAAGGGCTTTCCCGTTTATAAAAAAGAAGGAGAATTTGGCGATATGATCATAACCTATCATATAAAGACACCGACTAATCTAAGTGAAAAGGAAAAAGAGCTATTCAAGGAATTACAAAAAATTAGTGCAAAATGAATACAAATAATTTAATATCGACACAAATACTCTGTTCGCATTATGACATTGAAATTTCATTTGTATTTGCATTAAACAAAATGGGGCTCATCCAAATCGAAATTATTGAGCAAAATCAATATATACATCAAGACCAAATTAGTGATCTTGAAAAAATAATTAGACTTCACAACGAGCTAAACGTGAATCTGGAGGGCATTGATATTGTTTTTAATTTATTAGAGAAGGAACGGGAGTTACGGAATGAATTAAATACCCTTAAAAACAAACTAAGACTTTATGAGAATTAATAAGCAACACATTTTCTGCCAGTGTAGAGAAGTGACTGGGCATAGTCGAGTAAGCAAGGAGGATTTCACCCCCTGCTCCTCATAGAACCGTACGTGGTTAACTCCCACCGGGTAATTCATTAATAGTGTCTGCATCATACAACGGGCAAGCTCCTTTTTGCGTGGCCACGAAAGCCCCGAGCTTTGAGGCATAATCAAGCATATCATCGGCACGAGATCCGTCCATCCATTTACTTAGAAGGCCGGCAAGAAAAGCGTCTCCACTCCCCACCGTATCTGCCACCTTTATCTTGTAACCCGGATGCTTATAAAGCTCTCCATCCATGTATAGCAATGCACCGTTTGCACCCAGGGTTACAGTAAAAATTTCCAGGTTTAATTTATCAGCTATGGCTTTTATTTTATCTTCCCTGTTATTGAAATCAGTAAACCAGCGGGCTACAATATCCAGCTCTTCATGATTCATTTTTAGAATATCTGCTCTTTGCACCAGGTGGGATAATACTTCTTTGTTGTAATGTGGCGGACGAAGGTTGATGTCCAGAACTTTTTTATTGGCAGCATCCAGTAAACGCATCAGGGTATTGCGGGATACTTCGCTTCTTGCAGACAGGCTGCCATAAACTAAACAAGATGCATTCTTTACCAGTTGTTCGCCTGCTGCATCCCATGGGATAAAATCCCATGCCACGGGCTCCACTATGTCGTATCGCATATTATGACTGGCATCTGCTACTCCATATACCTTGCCGGTTTCATGCGCATTGTCTGTAACAAAAAAAGAGGTATCAATGCCCCGGGCGCTAAAAACATTTTTAAGCTGCCGGCCGTCTTCGTCATTGCCAAGGCAGGTAATAACAGCAGGTTCTTTTTTGTGCTTGTGCAAATGATAAGCAACATTCACCGGTGCGCCACCGGGTTCCTTACCCGTGGGAAGAATATCCCACAATACTTCTCCGAAACAAACAACAGGATATTTGATTTCTATCATCTTAAAATGAAATAAAAATTATTAAATAGTTTTTGCCTGCGCTTCTTCCGGGCTGGCATATTCTCCCTGCGGATCGGGAAGGCTGTGAAACACGGAATGCTGCAGCGCAACAACAGCTGATGCTGTATACAATCCAATACCATTTCCTGAAAAAGTATAATCCATTAATGTTAGTTCAACAATACCATTTATAGAAAGCTCGATATAATTACCATAGCGGATGAGCCGGAAATGAATGGATGGATTATCGCCAATTGCAAAAACAGCAGATTGAATATCATGAAATATAAAATTATTTTTAACATCATAAGGGTTGAAACCCCAGCTTCTTATCTTAGTAACACCGGCTTTAAGATTAAAAGAAATATAATAGCCATTACCCTCCTCATCGGCATCGCATACCAGGCCAAGTTTACCCATACCCTCTGCAGTAAGCAGGCCTTCCCAAATAAAACTACCGGAAGGTTTGTGCATACAAAAAATTTCATAGCCACTGCGGGATCCGCAAGTCCATTTGTCATGGGCTAGTGTAAGAGAAGCCGTAGGGTTATTCAACAATTGCTTTACCGGCCCAAACTGTGGCTGCGATATGGTTTTAACAACCATCGTATCCCAGCGGTAGTAGGTTTTCAATACCAGCTTTCCGTTCTCATCCGTACTTAATTGCTTGGGCGGGGGCAATACCCGTAGTGCATTAATGCCACCGGCGTAAAATAAGTTATAAATGAGTAGGTGCGGGCCGTCGGGTATAGTCCTGGCGGCATAATTGCCCTGCGGCAGTATAACATCTTCATGAAAAGAATGATACTCTCCAAAAAAGTCCGCCGCAAACCAATAGCGCACTTTTATATCCTCCCTGATAGATCCCAGCAGATAGTATCGCCCATTCAAATTAAATACGCACGGGCATTCAATATCATCATACATCATGGGATAAAGCAATGGAGGCATGAGCTGAAATGTATCGTTTGTTATTTTTACAATGCCTACACAGCCTCTCCTCGATATCGGACCATACAAAGTTCTGGCGGCCAGTATCAGGTATGCTTCACCGTTATGATCAACCTTAAAAGGATCCCGGAAACTCAGCCATTTACGCGGATTTTGCTCATGCGTTTCATAATAAATACCTTTGGGCTCGATGGGATATATTGATTTCTGATCTTTAACCCAGTCGGTCAGATTTGGAGACCAGGCAAAGCCAATACGGGAAACAATGCCACGGTCTCTGCGCTGCAGCCCGGTATAATACATGTGAAAGACCTCTCCCTCTTCCACCACATGCATGGTCCAGAGCATATCATCATCCCATTCGCCGGGATGCCCCACAAACAATGCATTGTTTACCCTTGTCCAGGAAATACCATCATTGGAAATAGCATGTGCAATGTAATCGTGGTTGGGAATAATGAGGTGAAAGAGATGGTAAACACCATCCTTAATGATTACGGTGATATCGCCGATTTCCCAATCGCTGAAACCTGATCCTGAGTACATACAACTGTTGCAATGAGTTAATACTTTAAGGTATATCCTCTAAGCGGTTTTGTTACTTTTACAAAGTTAACTAAAAGGAAAAGTCTGATGGAATATTACATACAGTTATACAGTCCACATGGCTTAATAAGATTTCATGAACCTGAGATCGGGCGAGATAAAGATACCGGTGGACAGGTAAAATATGTCCTAGAATTATTGGAAAATCTTTCCAGGCATCCACAGGTTAGAAAAGTTGATTTATTCACCAGGAAAATAGTTGATAAAAGGGTTTCTTCTTCCTATGAAAAAGAAGTAGAGACCGTTAATGAAAAGGCCCGCATCATTCGGATAAATTGTGGAGGTAACAGTTATCGTGCAAAAGAGACTTTGTGGGAGTACCTGGATGAATTTATAGACAAAACACTTCGTTTTATAGAACATGAAAATGACCGGCCCGATGTAGTGCACGGCCATTATGCCGATGGCAACTACCTGGCGGCACAGGTGAGTGAAATATTTGGTATTCCCTTCCTGGCTACAGGGCACTCATTGGGCCTAAATAAAAAAGAGTTGTTGTTATCCCAGGGCTTAAGTGAAGAAAAAATTGAAGAAAAATTCAACATGCAGCGGCGCATTGAAACGGAGGAAAATATACTGCAGTCTGCAGATATGTTCATTGTAAGTACGGAGCACATTATTACCAGCCAGTATTCAAAATACAAGAACTTTTCAGCGGCTCGTTTCGAAGTTATTCCTCCAGGGATAAATGCCGAAGTGTTCTATCCTTTTTACCGGTTAGACATGCCATCTTTTAAAATGTCGGTAGAACAGGAGCAGGCAGTATATCGGGTGAATTCTGATATTGAACGCTTTTTATTTAATCCTGCCAAGCCGTTAATATTATCCATTGGACGGGCAGACAAGCGGAAAAATTTTGAGACCATCATCCAATCTTACGGGCAGGATAAGGAATTGCAGGCTATGGCAAACCTGGCAATTTATGCTGGCGTAAGAAAAGATATCAGCCAGATGCCCCCTGATGAAAAAGATATTCTAACTAACCTGCTATTGATGCTGGACAAATATGACCTGTATGGTAAAATGGCTATTCCAAAAAAGAATGATCCTAAACTGGATGTTCCGGAAATATACCGGCTGGCAGCCAGGAGAAAAGGTGTGTTCGTTAACGCAACCCCGGGAGAGAACTTTGGGCTTACGATCGTTGAATCAGCGGCTTGCGGACTTCCGGTGATTGCCTCTCCTACCGGAGGGCCTAAGGAGATATTGGAACAATGCGAAAACGGTTTGTTGATAGATGTGGAAGATCCCAAAGCCATTGCTGCTGCTTTGAAAAAAATAATTGCAGATAGTGCCCTTTGGGAAAAATATTCTGTTAATGGTGTAACAAATTCCCATCAGCTGTATTCATGGACATCCTTTGCTGAAAAGTACATGGCAGTAGTGAATAATTTATACCAGCAGAGAAATGATACTTCCTTAAATTTCGTCAATAAAACCGCCTATGGTAAAAAACTGGGTAATGCGAAATTGTTTGTTATCAGTGATCTTGACGGTACTTTGGTAGAAGGTACAGATGTTACAGGCCTTAAAGAATTTAGTGAATGGATCCATGAGAGAAGGAAGGATGTTGCATTTGGTATCGCCAGTGGTAGAAACCGGACAATAACCGAAGAAGCGATTATCAGTTACGGCCTACCCAAACCTGACATTATCATTTGCTCTGCAGGTTCAGAAATTTATTATACCGATAAATTCATTGCTGACAAAGGTTGGGACAGCCATATAGATTATCAATGGAAAAGAGATGAACTTCACTCAGCGCTTAAAAAATTCCCCGGTATCCGGCTGCAGGAAGATGCAGCGCAATGGCCATACAAACTAAGCTACTATGTAGAAGAGCATTTTAACGACGATGATCTTTCCGACCTTTATAAATTTTTAGACGATCATAAACTTCGGGCTAAAGTATTGCTTACGGATAATAAGTTCCTGGATCTCCTGCCCTTCAGGGCAAGCAAGGGAAATGCTGTTCGATACCTGGGATATAAATGGAACCTGCCTCAGGACAGGATTATTACTGCTGGTAATGGCGGCAATGACAAAGACATGCTTACCGGAAAAACAAGATCTGTTGTTGTATCCAACTACAGTGCTGAATTGGAAGAATTGAAAAAAAATAAGGCTGTATATTTTTCACCATATGCCAAAGCAGCGGGAGTGCTGGATGGCATTCATTTTCATATGGATGCCATGGACGAGATAAAAAGTTAATTCAATGCTTTGTTCCGCTTGCGTTACGTTATTCGGTACAGTGAGCAATAATAAAAAAAAGAATACATCTAAAATATAGGTAGCTATTACTTACGGTCAGTTTTGACCCATAATTTTATTTTCATGTAACAACAGCAATCCTAAAGTTTACTTTATCCATAATTGCCTTTTTGCTTTGCTGCGACAGGGAGGGAAGTATTACTACTTTGCGCTCCCCTTTCACTTTTACCCATTGTGGTTTAAATTCAAACCCACCCATTTCATACGTACGCTTTGCAGCTTCTGCATATTCCTGCAATTCCATTTATAATGCCCTATTTGATTGGGGTGAATTTGCTAAGAGGTGTAGGAAATAAATCTTTTATTTCAATGGAAGTCTAATCATTCGGACAAACTGAAGAAGGGATAAAAAGTTCTAGAGTTATCAAACCAAAACATTAAACTACTCTTATCAATTATTAATCCTGATCCTGTTCCCTCCCGGATTATTCTTTCGCATTTCTTCCATCAGCTTTTCTCTTTCTTTTATAAACTCCTGGGATGTGATGCGTTTACCACCTTTGGGCTCTTTTATATCTGCCACCTTTACCTTGGGCGTTATCTCAAGCGCTTTATATACCTGCCTGCCGTTGTTCACGTTTAATTCCAGTATCAAGCCAGGCAACTGGCCGCCAAACTCCGGTGGACCGGCAGGCACAGGAATATCCGAAGTGAACCAGGCAACAATCACCGATGTATCCATGGTCTCTTCACGCTTCATTTGCCCATTCTCCATAGTCATGCGCATTTGCGGCGCCACCCGTTGCGCCACGGCTTTGCGGGCTGTATAACCAAGCATTGATTTGGTATCGTCACTTATCTTCCACTCCAGCTTTCGCAAAGTATCTTCTACGAGGTATTCGCGATCCATTATATCACGCTGATCCACTCTTTTGTTAGTGCCGAAATTGGTATAAATAATATCAGTATTACCCGCTATCCTTATTATCATTCTCTCACCTGAGAAAGTGCTGTTATCACCTTCTGCACCCGGAATAACCTGCCACAATGATTGATTGTTTCCAAACATTAATTCAAAATTATCCTTCCTAGATTCCGGAACTATGGCTGCGGCTTCCGTACTCATCCCCCTCATACGCATTTGCATAGAACGCTCATATACTACCTTGCCCTCTTTCATTTGCGCCTGGGCAGCAAAGACAGAAAACAGTAACAAGGAGAAGAATATTTTTTTCATGGCCTAATCGTTTTTTCAAAAGTAATTGCTCACTAATAGACAGCTTGTTAATTCACGTTGCAACTAAGTTAATAAAGGTTAAATAACGGATCACCGGTCGACAGAAAGGATAAATTTGTCCTTTATGCCCCACCAGTCGAACCAATTAAAATGGATGCCCTTACTAATGGCGCTTACTATATTAGCCATTGCAGGCTTTCAGCTTTACTGGCTGAAGAAAGCTTACGAGCGGGAAGAGCGCACCCTCGAAATGCGCACCAACATGGCATTTCGTGAAACCATATTTTCTTTGCAGACTTCAAAGTTGAAAATTGATTCACAGGGTTTAGACACTTCCAGGATAGATAGATTAACCCAAGGGTATGACAGAACAAAAATAAGTTCTGATCAAAAAATGATAAGCATGGTGAATATGCTTCGGGAAAAAGTACGCCCCAAAGATTCAACTGATCAGATTTCAGATCGAACAATTATTTTATCGGAGCGATTGCCATTTGATACATCACGACGCTCCAGACCAAATATGCGGGAGCGAAATCGCATCATACAATTTTTATATGACATGGAATCATTACAGGATACTATAAAGGTGAAAGAAATAAAAGCAGCTTTTACTAATCGTTTGGAACAACAAAATATGTCGGTGCCTTTTTCAGTGACCCGGCTGGAAAAGATAAAAGAAGAAGAGGGAAGAGTATTTAATGAAGTTACTATTGGATTCAAAAATCCCATCACCTACAAGCTGCAGATCGGAAATACATTTCCTTATATTTTAAAAAGAATAAGCGCACCCATATTACTCTCTTTATTTCTTGTTGCATTTACCATAGTGTCTTTTTGGCTCCTTTACAGCAATGTACTGAAGCAAAGCCGGTTAGCTGCTATCAAAAATGAATTCATCTCAAACATTACCCATGAACTGAAAACACCTATAGCCACGGTAAGTGTAGCCATTGAAGCATTGCGAAGTTTCAATGCCACCATGGATGCCACAAAAACAAAAGAATATCTTGACATATCGGCTCTGGAATTGCAAAGGCTTTCTATGCTTGTAGATAAAGTGCTAAAACTTTCCATGTTTGAAAACAAAGAAATTGAACTCAAGTATGAAACACTGGACATGAAAGCGCTGGTTGATGAAGTGACAACATCTATGCGATTACAGTTCGAAAAGCACAAGGCTGAAGTACACGTAGAAGCGACCGGCACTACAACGCTACAAGGAGACAGGCTACATCTTGTAAGTGTAATATTCAACCTTGTTGACAATGCATTAAAGTACAGTACAGGGACGCCCCAATTGAATATACTCGTTTATGGAAACGACGCTGCGATCAGATTAGAAGTGGCGGATAAAGGCATTGGAATACCTGTTGAGTATAAGCAAAAGATATTTGAAAAATTCTTTCGTGTGCCTACCGGCAATGTGCATAATGCCAAAGGCTATGGTTTAGGATTGAGTTATGCTGCACATGTAATAGAAAAGCATAAAGGCACTATTAAAGTAGAAACACTGCAGGAAGCAGGAAGTAAATTCATTATCACATTACCAAAGCAACACGCATGAGCAAAGCGAAAATTTTGTATGTAGAGGATGAGATTTTTCTTGCTAAAATAGTGAGCGAAACTCTGCAAAGCAGGGGCTATGAAGTAGTAATGGAAGAAGATGGAGGCAAGGCATTAAAAAAGTTTCAGGAAACAAGTCCTGACCTATGCATTCTGGATATCATGCTGCCGAATAAAGATGGATTTGCAATAGCTGATGGCATACGCGAAATCAGTCCGGATGTGCCTATTATATTTTTAAGTGCCAAATCGGGAGTGGACGATGTGGTAAATGGATTTAAGACCGGCGCCAATGATTATATCAGGAAACCTTTCAGCATGGAGGAGCTGATAGTACGTATTGAAAACGTATTGAAGCAACCTGCTGCAACTAATGACACACTTACAGATGAAGTAAAAATCGGCCAGTTTCAATTCCACGTCCGCCGGCAAACACTCAATCATCCCCAGGAACAAAGGAAACTTTCTTATAGAGAAAGCGAATTACTGAAATTATTATATATCAAAAGAGACCAGGTACTGGAGCGCCGTGATATATTAAATTTACTGTGGGGAAGTGATTCATTTTTCAACAGCCGCAATCTTGATGTTTATATTACAAAGCTCCGAAACTATTTAAAGCCCGATCCTACCATACAGATCATCACCATTAAAGGCATAGGTTATCGTTTTGTACACAATTAGTCTTATGTGTGTTACACCTTTGCGTAAGTTTGTGTGTGATAGTAATAAAAAAGAGAGCAAGAAAATGGATTGTTTACAGCGTACTCTTTATTATTTTACTAACAGGGTTCTTAATTGTTCTGGCTGAACGTTATGTTGAGCCTCTATTAAAAGACAAGCTGCATACATTTATTATAGAAGGTTCTGACAGTTTATATACCTACTCACTGGGCGATCTGGACGCAACTTTCTTTGGCGGAAGCGTCAAATTAAAAAACCTGCAGATCAATGTTGATAGCGCCCGGTTTTTACAACTAAAAGAAACATATACATTACCTTCTGTTACCCTGGAACTTGATCTGGTAAAAGCTGAAATAAAAAATATTAAAATCCTCGCTTTATTATTAAATAAGCGAATTTCTATAGGGGAGATTATGTCTAAAGATGCCAATATCCGGCTGACAAGGCATTATCAAAAAAAGGATAACAGGGAAAGAAAACCTCTTTGGAAATTGCTAAAACCAAAGATCAACAGCATCGCCATTGACCGGGTAGATCTCAATGGTGTAAAACTGTTGTACAACAACGCAGACACATCTGAATCTTTGAAGCTCCAATTCGATACATGTTTTGGATTGTTTAGCCACATTTTAATAGATAGTACTAGTGCCCAGGATAAAACAAGAGTAGGTTATGCGAAAGAGGTGTCTTTAAAATTCAGGGACTTGAAATTTCGATCGGCCGACTCCATGAGCAAGCTGAAAGCGGAAGTAATCTCTTATTCATCAAAAGATAAATTGTTTGAAATAGTGGATTTTAAAATGCAGCCTACATTAAAAGACAAAGAAGCATATTACAAAGCGATTGGCATTAGAAAAGACATGAAGGTGATTGAATTTACCAAACTTAGTTTTACCAATTTTCAGTTAGATCAATTTATACATGAAAATGTGATAGAAGCAGATAGTGTTTTTGTGTTTCAACCCATTCTTTCTATTTACTTAGATAAAACTTATCCTCCAGAATCAAAAAGTAAAATTGGGAATTCTCCTCATCAGCAGCTATTGAAAGCCAATTCCCTTATTCGCATCAAAGGTGCTGCTATCAAAGGAGCAAAATTTACTTATATAGAAAAGGGAGAAAAAACAAAAAAGGAAGGTACTCTTTCATTTGCAAACCTAAATGCACACATAAGCAATATCACCAACGATTCGCTTTTGATAAAACAAAATCATAAATGTATAGCTAATATAAAAGGCAACATTCTAGGAAAAGGTTTGATCGAAACTAATATCACTTTTTATCTCGATTCACTCAATGGGAGTTTCCATGTAGATGGCACAATCAAAAACATTCAGGCAGCAGATTTAAATGTATTGTCTAAACCGCTGGGGAATATAGACCTTCGATCATTCAACATGCCGTATTTGAACTTTGCAGTAGATGGCAATGACCACCAGGCAAGAGGTCAGGTACAAATGCGGTACAATAACCTCTTCGTTGTGCTTCTTAAAACGGATAAAGAAACGGGCATTACAAAGACTAATGATTTCCTTACCAATATCCTTAATAAATACACCTTTCAAAATGAAAATCCCGGAACAAATGGTGTGGAGCGAACAGCCAAACGAACGGTACAATACCGCCTTACAACACAGTCTTTTTTTGGTTTGATCTGGAGAACTGTTTTCGGCGGTATGCAGACAATAATGATGAACAGTAAAGAATAATTTACGCAATGCAAAAAGCATTTATTGCAGATAAAATTTTTACTGGCACAGAATGGTTAACTGACCATACTATCATCGTCAATGATTACTCTATAGACAAAGTGTTGCCATCTGCTGAATTGCCTTCAGATTTAGATATAACAAAACGTAAGGGAACGATTGTACCTGCTTTTATAGACCTACAGATTTATGGTGCATTCAATAAATTACTCGCTGTTGATCCGGTCCCGCAAACTTTACATTTAATCAATGAGTACTGCCGCAAAGGTGGTGCAGTTTTATTTCTGCCTACTGTCGCTACCAATACTGCGGAAGTCTTTTATAAATGCATAGATTCAGTAAGACAATATTGGGATAGCGGTGGAAAAGGCGTATGGGGTTTACATGTAGAAGGTCCATGGTTGAATCCGGAAAAAAGAGGCGCTCATATTGAAAACCTGATTCATAGTCCTGTTATGGAAGAAGTAGAAGAACTACTTCAATATGGAAAAGGAACAATTAAAATGATTACGCTGGCTCCTGAAATGTGCAATGGCGAAATTATCCGGCTTATTGAGCAGCATGGCATCGTTGTTTCTGCAGGACACAGCAATGCTACGTATGAAGAAGCATTGAATTCTTTTGACAAAGGAATTACAACAGTTACACATTTATACAATGCTATGAGCGGGCTGCAACACAGGGCACCCGGCCTGGTAGGTGCTTGTTTTAATCATCCTCATGTAAAAGCAAGCATTATTGCAGATGGACATCATGTTGACTTTGCTGCCATTACTATTGCAAAAAAAATAATGGGAGAACGTTTGTTTGTGATCACGGATGCAGTAGCAGAAACAGGCGAAGGCTATTATCAACACAAATTAGCAGGCGATAAATATGAATGCAACGGGGTATTGAGCGGCTCGGCGCTTACTATGCACAAATCGTTTATAAACCTTGTACAAAAAGCAGGAATAGAAAAAGGGGAAGCATTGCGAATGTGTAGTTTATACCCCGCCCATGTATTAGGTTGCGCTCATGAATACGGTCGCATAGCTGCCGGTTATTCAAAGCAGTTTTTATTATTAAATAATGAATGGGAAATTGCAGAAATTTTTACCTGATGGTTTGCAATTGAAAATTTTCCTTTTTTCTCTTGAAATAATAAATACACCATGTAATGGTAAATGTGGGGATAAAATCCAGACCGGGTAGTATTTCTTCTACAAAATTGAACATGCCACCAAAAAGCCCTTTTTTGAAGCCAAACATTTTTAAATAAATAAGAGCAGAGATGGGAGCCCATGCCAGGTCTAATAACTCACCTAAAATAGGAATAGCATAACTGGCATAACCTAATAAGTCCATGACTAAACAAGCAGCAAGAGAGGGTAAGGGCTTGTCCTGAATAGTTGGTTTTAGTCCGGAAGGTTTCAAAAACAAAGTTTTCATACTCAATGAATCAATGGTTTTTTCCTTGACATCTTATTTGAGGAAAAAATCGTGCACAACTATTGATGAGTTAATTCTTTATGTATAATTTATGAAGCTGGAACCTTTCATTCATATCGGCACTTCAGGATGGAGTTATAAGCATTGGAAAGAGATCTTTTATCCTGCAAAGATGAAAGCAACAGATTACCTCAGTTTCTATTCGCAACACTTCAATATTGCGGAGATTAATACGTCTTTTTATCATTTACCAAAACCCGAAACCGTTACCGGCTGGAAGCAGAAAGTGCCAGAAGGATTTATGTTCTGTCCTAAAATAAGCCGCTACCTGACACATATGAAAAAACTTCGGGATCCGGAAGAGTCCCTCATTCGCTTCTTTGAAGTATTTGAAACGCTTCAAAGCAAGATGGGTCCTATATTAGTACAGCTTCCACACATGGTCAAATTCAATTACGATGTAGCAGAACATTTTTATTCTTTATTGAAAAAGGCATTTAAAAAATATGAATTTGTATTAGAGCCAAGACACAGTACCTGGTTTGACGAGGTAAGCCTTACCCTGATGTCGAAATATAATATTGGATTAGTGATTTCACAATCAAAAGAATTTCCATATTCCGAAATAATAACTGCCAAAAATATTTATCTACGGTTTCATGGGCCGGAAGACTTGTATGCATCATCTTACAGCGATGAAATGCTTAATGCTTTTGTAGAAAAGTTTGCAGTGTGGGTTAATGAAGGCCATCGTATCTGGGTGTTTTTCAATAACGATATTCATGGCCATGCTTTTCGCGATGCCAATAGAATGATAGAGATGGTTCAAAAAAAAGATAGAGCAATTCGCAAATGAATTACTCTATCAAAATGTTTTTTTAGAGGGTAGAGTTGTCTTCTTCCTCGTCATCTTCATCCAGAAGGTCATCATCATCAAAATCGTCTTCATCTTCAATTGTCACATCTTCAGTAATTGTGGCATCATCAGGAGCTGAGGCGGGGGGTTCCAGATCATCGTCGTCCAATCCTATTTCATCATCATCCAGATCATCGTCATCATCCATATCCTCATCATCTAAATCCTCGTCGTCATTGACAGGAAGTGCAGAATCCGTACTTTTTCTGTTACTTTCTCCAGCGCCGAATATAGTTTTTGGTCCGCGATCAGCCATTTCAGCGGCTGCAAAACCTTCAAGCTGATCATCTCTCAGGCTTACATTATCAACGTTTGAATTTTTTTTAACTTCCATAAAAATAATTTTCCTTACTACAAAAAAATCTATGCCATAATCCTAAATAGGAAATAGTAAAGAATGTCAAATATGATTAGGTACAAGCTTACTCAATAAGCAATCCCCGGAAATTTTTCAGGATAATAATGGGGAGATTGCGTATCGTTTTTTTCTGGTCTCATAGCTGCAACAGATCACTGTACGACAGGGCTACATAATCTTCCTCTTCGATGCCAAAAAGCCTTGCGTAGAAAAGGCATTGATCTTTTAATTTCTCAAGGTCTTTTACTTCATCTGTTTCAATAGCTTCTACTTCTACAAAAGTTCCCAGATCTTTTACTTCATCGAAATGGAACTTCACATTATCAATAAAATAAATTTTCCTTTTTTTAGCCACCACCGTTTTTATTCCGAGCGAAGTGGTAAGTATTTCCTTTAGATTATCATTCGGTTCGTGCTCATATAATAATACCCTGGATATTTTTGCACCTACTGTGTCTCCTCTAAAGTAATGGATCAGAGCTTGTTCTATATTTCCTTCTCTTAATTTAAGCCTTCCAAATGGCACTTTGAAATAGGTATCTGTTTGAAAATCGAGACCTTTAAACAGAGGCTGATGTTTTAGTAGTAATGCTTCTAAATCGGGCAGGCGTTTTGTTTTTGCCTTAAACTCATATGTAACCGGCATTTTGTAAATTAACTGAATCTATTTTTTGCAGCATAATTTTTCGGAACTTAGCCCAAAATAAGCTTTATGCGTAATTTCAAATTGTTGATATTGCTTTTTCCGGTTTTATTATTACTAAGTTCCTGTATTTCCACAAAAAAGTATAAAGAAGTACTTGTACGGGAACAAAATTTAATAGCTGAAAATGGGCAGTTGAACACTACCATTTCCGGATTAAATACAAAGCTTACAGAATCGCAAAATGAAAATAGCCGCCTCATCAATCAAATAGATGCAACGGGTAAAAACGCTTCAGAAATAGCCCGCCTGGCCAATATGACTCAACAGCAATTGCAGGAAGAACAGCAGAGGCTCGCTCAAATGCGCCAGTTAATGGATAACCAACGCCAGGCTATAGAAGGTTTGCGTAAAAAAATGACAGATGCCCTTGTGAACTTTAAACCTGAAGAACTTTCCGTATTTGTAAAAAACGGAAGGGTGCATGTAAGCCTGCAGGAAAGTCTTTTATTTCCGTCCGGCAGCGCAGTAGTGAACCCGAAAGGTAAAGAAGCATTGGGAACGCTGGCACAGGTGCTCAATCTCAACCCTGACATCAGTGTATTAGTGGAAGGACATACAGACTCTATACCCATTCGATTAAAATATGAAGATAACTGGGCATTGAGTGTAGCCCGGTCTGCCTCTATTGTGCGCATACTCACTACTGCTTATCAGGTAGATCCTTCAAGAGTGGCTGCTTCAGGGAAAAGCAAATACGATCCTGTAGATACCAATGAAACTCCGGAGGGCCGGGCCCGTAACAGGCGCACAGAAATCATCCTTGCTCCTAAACTGGATGAATTAATGAAAATTCTGGAACAGGGTAGTACAGGTATGGGTATAAATCAGAATTAAACAATATATTCTGCTCGTATTTTTTGATTCGTGCTTTTCTAACGCTAAGAAGGAAGCATCTGCTGCAAATGCAAACAGCATCAAAAAAGCGAAATCCCTGCATGTCGGTGACTGGCTGCGGACTTCATGCTATTGTAATGAGCAGGGAAAAAGCATCTACTTACATTAGGATATAGTATTAAAAAAGTGAGACCCTTCATCCATCAGGGTAAGTCAACAAGTACTAAAGTGAGCAATAACTAATACTAAAATATAATTTTAATGATGCTGTTCATGACCTGTGATTACTTCGCCGCAATGAGGACACTTCATCAAAGTTTTTTCACTTCTGGCTTTCCTGATCTCATCTAAAAACCCTGCTGTAATAATACCTGCGGGAAGGGCAAACAGAGCAACACCCGCTAACAAGATTATTGAAGTCAGGATTTTTCCCATTGCTGTAATCGGAAACATGTCACCATACCCAACAGTAGTAAGTGTAATCACGCTCCACCACATAGTACCCGGGATGCTGGTAAACTTATCCGGTTGAACCAGGTGCTCACAGAAGTAAATAAGACAAGATGAAATAACAATAAGAAATAATGTGAGTACAAGGCTCAGTAACAACTCATTCCTGGTAGATTTAAAAACATTAAGCACTAAGCGTGTGGACTTCATATAGGAGGTAAGACGAAACAAACGGAGGAATCTCAATAGCCTGAATATTCGTAATACCCTTAGATCAAATCCTATAAATGAGTGTAAATAAAAAGGTAAAATCGCCAATATATCTATGAGTCCGCCAAAAGAAAATATGTATTTCATCCGGCCTGTTATACTATGCCGGTAGCGGGGGTCGTAATTGCTACTCCATACTCTGAGAATATACTCTATAGTAAAAATGAAAACTGAAACCAAATCAAAGTAATGAAAAAACACCTTGTGCGGTTCATAGATTGCAGGCACCGTTTCCAGCATCACAGCAATTACATTCAGAATGATCAGGATAATAATAAATGCATTGAATGCCTTATCCCATTTGGTAGTGCCGATTTCAGGATGTAGTAATTCGAAAATTTTCCTTTTGGCTAAACGATACATTCGCAGTTATTAATCGAACTAAAATATAAAATTATCAATATAGTTTATAACAGCTTTTCGTCATCCGGCCTGTTTGTACTTCCAAAAGCGTAGTCTCATTGCAATGTCTTCGTCTGCCTTCAATAACTTGCAGGCAGTTTTCATTTATTCTAAATCATATAATTGGGCCAAAAAAAATTAATACGTTTTGAAGAGCTGCTGACGTTTTCCAATGTGTTGCAATATCCCGAAGGGATATCAGGAAATTGGGATGAACATTTTAAAAACAATCATCCGGTTATTTTAGAGCTTGCTTGTGGCAAAGGAGAATACACATTAGGTCTGGCGCAGATGTATCCACAAAAAAATTTTGTAGGAGTGGACCTTAAAGGCAATCGTCTTTGGGTAGGGGCCAAAAGAGCCCGTGTATTAAATTTGGCGAATGTGGCTTTTTTAAGAATACAGATTGACCGCATTACTGAATTTTTTTCAAGCGGTGAGGTACATGAGATCTGGATTACTTTTCCGGATCCGCAATTGCGCATTTCAAAAGACAAGAAGCGACTGACACATCCTAAGTTTTTAAGAATGTACCAGCAAATTATACAAAAGGATGGGATGCTGCATCTAAAAACCGATAGTCCGGAATTATATCACTTTACAAAAAAAGTAATTGAGCGTTACCATTGCAGCTTACATGAAGACATAACTGATATATATAATAGTGAAAATATAAAACCTGAACTCAGTATAAAAACACACTATGAAGCATTAGACATTGCGCAAAGTAAAAGGGTGCACTACCTTCGTTATTCTTTGCCACCCCAACTTCCGGACAGGGAAGAAGATAAAATTTTTCATGATTCCCTGAAAATGAAAAATGACTGAAGACACTTTTCCACCCTTCATTCCATTTACACCTAATATCCTTGTGGAAGGTGAAGATTATTACCGGAACAAGAAAGGATTGGTAGTGCTCACGGAAGCCCATCATATCAGGCGGGGCTATTGTTGCGGCATGGCTTGCCTCCATTGTCCCTATCATTATGCTGGTGTCACTGACGAAACGAAACGAAATGAGGCTATTGCGAGAAGAACTGATCTCCAAAACGAATAATGTTGAAAAAAAGTAAATCCAAATCAATTTCTGAAAAAGAGAAACTGCCGGTGGCTGTTGGGAAAAACGAATCTTTTTTTGCTGCGGTCTATGATGTGGTGCGCCAGATACCCAAAGGAAGAGTAACTTCTTATGGAGCAATTGCCGGGGCACTTGGCAGTAAGTCTGCCGCCCGAATGGTAGGCTGGGCTATGAACAATGCCCACAACATGCAGCCACGTGTACCTGCACACAGGGTTGTAAACAGGCAGGGAAGGCTAAGTGGCAAAATGCATTTTGTAGATGCTAATCAAATGCAGCTATTACTTGAAAAAGAAGGCATTAAAATAAAACAAGACACCATACAGAATTTTAATGTTCATTTCTGGGATCCTGCAGAAGAGTTAGGAATATTGTAAATACCAGAGAAAGATATGAGGTATGGGATATTCATATTATATTTATGCACACTTTAATCATGAAAAAGAATCAATTTTTTCCGGTAATCATCTTTATAGCTTTCTGCTTACAGGCTTGTACAAGCAATGACGCCAAAACTTATAATGAAAAGGCCGCTCTACCCTCTTTACCTACTACCTCTATTCCAGGCAATAATATCGAAGGCGGTACTACATTGAGTATTCCCCAGGATAATGGTACAAATCTTCAATCTACATCAGGCACACCCAACCCTCCACACGGACAGCCGGGTCATAGGTGTGGTGAAGCGGAAGGTACAGCCACTGCAGGAGCCCCTGCGATTAGCCCATCTATTAATAGTATTTCACCTTTGCAAGCACCAGTAGCGTTGGCAAATACAGGAAGTGCCGGGTCTAAACTTAATCCGGCTCATGGGCAGCCGGGACATAACTGCGCTATAGCAGTAGGTGCTCCTCTCAATGGCGCTCCACAAACCTCTTCTCCTGTAACAGCACCCTTACAAAAAACTGCTCCGGTAACACAAACAACAGTAGCACCTGCTGCTGCTGTAAAAACTGCTCCGGGAATGAATCCGGCTCATGGACAACCGGGACATAGATGTGATATTTCCGTAGGTGCCCCACTAAATTCTAAACCTGCGCCTGCTGCGGTTTCTGCCACTACCACAACAGCTCCGGCAGCAACAAATCCTTCCCCTCTTAAGCCTGCCACTACTCTTTCGGAAGTTTTTCCTGATGTAACTAAAAAAAGTACGGATAAATTAAACCCAGCTCATGGCCAGCCCGGACATGATTGTAAGATTGCTGTAGGTCAGCCGTTGAAGCAGTAATTCTATTGAGAATTTATATTAGATTGAACCTATAGCCTTATCCAAATCTTCGATCAGATCATCTGCATCTTCTATGCCTACACTCAACCGAATCAGCGAATCTGAAAGTCCGTTTTTAATTCTTTCTTCTCTTGGTATAGAGGCATGCGTCATAGATGCTGGATGATTAATTAATGACTCTACTCCTCCGAGGCTCTCTGCAAGGGCAAATAAATGTGTGGATGATAAAACGCTTGTGGCCGCTTCCATCCTTGTATCTTTCAATGTAAAACTCATCATTCCCCCAAATCCACGCATTTGCCTTTTTGCAATCTCGTATCCCGGATGATCATCAAATCCACACCAGAATACTTCACCGACTGCCGGATGCGATCTTAAAAAATGAGCGATTTTTTCTCCGTTCTCACAATGCCTTTGCATGCGTACATGAAGTGTCTTAATCCCCCGGAGTACAAGAAAGCAGTCCATGGGACCGGGTACGGCACCGCAACTCTTTTGAATAAAATATAATTGCTCCCGCAGATTCGCATCGTTTAGAACAAGTGCACCTTGTATCACATCGCTATGGCCTCCCAGGTATTTCGTAGATGAGTGCATTACAATATCGGCACCCAGATCCAAAGGATTTTGAAGATAGGGTGATGCGAAAGTATTATCCACACAGAGCAGGGCATTGTGCTTTTTTGCAACTACAGCTACGGCTGCTATATCTGTAATATTGATCAGCGGATTGGTTGGCGTTTCTGTCCATATCAATTTTGTATTAGCAGTGATGGCCTGTTCGATATTGGCTACATTCTGCATATCCACATAGTGAAATTTGATTCCAAACTTTTCAAATACTTTGGTAAACAACCGGTAAGTACCTCCATACATATCATTGCCTGCTATCACTTCATCACCAGGGGATAATAATTTAATTACAGCATCTGTAGCCGCTACTCCGCTGCTGAATGCAAGCCCGTATTTCCCATTTTCAATTACGGCAAGCGCTTCTTCAAGTGCCTTCCTTGTAGGGTTTTGAGAGCGTGCATATTCAAATCCTTTATGTTGGCCTGGTGCAGATTGCACGTAAGTCGAGGTTTGATATATCGGTGTCATGATGGCTCCTGTAGATGGATCGGGCTCTGTGCCTGCATGTATAAATTTGGTTCCTGTTTTCATATTTATTTGTTCTGCATGCAAAGATGTAGAATCAATCCTTTCCTGCATCTTTTGTTTGAGAAAGATATACGAAGGCTACCGTATATCATTGAAATATTTTTGCTTAACAGTTATTTAACCAGTGCATTTAATGTATTCGATTACCATTCAAACATGATTTTTTGCAATCATCATGCTTATAAGATAAAAGATAATACAAAGTATGTGCATAGAACTTTTCTAGCAAAATCATCCTCTGCCATTCAACCACGAATACCTTGCTTTTGGCTTTCCCCCAATCTAATTTGGATTTAAATTATTTAAAAACAACTTAAAACTCCTGATCATGAAAAGAATTTTTTTAGCTGCCACCTCACTCTTTTGCTCACTAATTGTACTTGCCGAAGAACCTGTTAATGAAAAAGTAATGCAGGCCTTTACCCAGTCATTCAAACATGTAAAGGATGTAGTATGGCATGAATATGCAAACTACTATGAAGTCGTGTTTAAACAACAAGACATCAGGGCAAGGATAAGTTACGATACTGATGGAAATATTGTGAAATCCCTGAGGTACTATACGGAAGACCAATTACCCTTCTTTGTTCGGGCCAAATTGCAAAAACAATATGCAGGTAAAAAAGTTTATGGTGTCACAGAACTTACAGAGTGGGACCAGATCAATTACCATGTGGTTTTAGAAGATGAAAAAAGCTGGACACATGTGAAATGTGATCCTTATGGATCTATGGAAACCGTTAAGAAATACAGGAAGGCAGGAGCAATATCAGGCATCAAATAAAAAGGACGCCGACCAAAACTTCCAGTCCCTGTTATCAGCCGTATATGCACTATGCGGCTGAATTTTTTTATTCATTACTGCAGGCGAAAGTATTTGTTGATCTAAAAGTTTTTGTTTTCCCTCTATAATAGAATCCTGCACTTTTTTATTTTCCATCCATGTTTTTTGTGGTGGTTCAAATCCTATTTTATTTTTTCTCCAGGTAATTTCAGGTGGTAATAAATTTTCAACTGTTTTTCTCAACAACCACTTTGTCCATCCGTTGCGAATTTTGAAATGTGGGGGAAGTGAAAATGCAAATTCCACAAGAAAATGATTCAGAAAAGGCAGACGAACTTCTACTCCATGTGCCATGCTATTTCTGTCTGCCAGTTGCAACAGCGCATTGAGACCATATTGAAAACTATCAAAATATAAGGCGCTGTTCAAATCAAATTGGTGCGGAAGGCTGTAATAAAAATCATGCTTGTTGCTGTTAATAAAATCTTTGTTCAGATCACCATTCTTTCCTGCCTTTATTCTTTTTTGGGACTGTACTAATGCTGCGGCAAATTGCGGCATCAGTGCAGCTAATTTATCTTTTACATCAAATGATTCTTTGATGCCTAATTCCTGTGCACTTGTTAATTCATTACTGCTTTTCAATTCTCTTTTACTGTACAAGTCGCGCCAATGCCATTTATAATATTTATGATAACCGGCAAATAGTTCATCAGCTCCCTGGCCGTCAAGTAATACAGTGATACCATTCTTTTTTGCTGCAGCATATACTGCATGCTGTGCAAGGCTGCTTGCTGATGTAAAAGGCTCTTCGCAATGTTGCATTGCATTATGCATTAAAGATTCTACATCATCTTCTTCTATCGAAACTTTATGCATTTTTATGCCAAATCTTTCTGAAACGACTTTGGCGTAATTATATTCATCATTTTCAAAACCGGGAAAGACAGCGGTGAAAGACTGGTGTGTATATTGGCCCTGAGCTACTCCATCACAATAGGCAATTATTGTAGAACTGTCGAGCCCACCGCTAAGGCTTGTGCCGATGGAAACATCACTTCGTAAACACGTTTTCATAGCATCGCCCAATAGTTCATTAAGCTGCTCTTTCGCTTCGTCTTCTGAAATTTGTTTGTTGATGATGCTCTCTACCTGCCAATATTTTTCAATCCCGAGTTTATGATCTTTTAAAGTATAAGTAATAAAACTCGCTTCAGGTAGCTTCTCAATGTTTTCAAAAAAAGTTTCTTTTGGCTCATAGGGATTAGATGTATAGCCGATTGTAAGAAAGTTATAGAGCATTGCCCGATTTACTTTTTTATCAATGCCGGCACTCCAAAGAGCTTTCATTTCAGAAGCAAAGAAAAATTTGTCGTTGTCGTAATAATAAAAAAATGGTTTTTGACCCATACGATCCCTGGCAGCAAATAATTTTTTTTCCACTTCATCCCATATGGCAAAAGCAAACATGCCTTCAAAGTGTCGCAAACATTCGCTACCATAAGCAACATAAGCAACCAATACAACTTCCGTATCTGACAAGCTTGTAAATTGATAGCCTTTTTTTATTAACTCTTCACGCAACTCCAGGTAATTATATACCTCTCCATTGTAGGTAATATGGTACCTGTTTGCATAGCTTATAGGCTGGTTAGCTGATTTGCTTCTATCTATCACGCAAAGCCGCCTATTGCCT